>LUMJ01000130.1_pt1 | contig 33706 bp, 47 predicted proteins | sample 729631 | NCBI WGS metagenome assembly LUMJ01 (sample SAMN03860266, study PRJNA289734) | marine metagenome | biome: seawater column; feature: ocean; material: water; isolation source: Red Sea water column Station 22 - depth 500m | place: Saudi Arabia: Red Sea | collected 2011-10-15 | depth 500 m
ATATTATCCGAAAGCGGAATCAAGTCAGTAGAAGATGTAAAATTTTTACGTGATTGTGGTGCAGATGCATTTCTTATAGGTACAAGTATAATGAAAAGCCCAGATATACAAACAAGTGTATCAAAATTGGTGAATGCGATATGAAAATAGGAATGCCTAAAGATGGAAGATTCGGAGATTTCGGCGGAAAGTACATTCCAGAGACACTTGTTCCAGCTATTGAGGAGCTAGAAGAAAATTATCAAAGATTCAAAAATGATAAAAGTTTCCAAAAAGAATTCGATTATTATCTAAAAAATTATGCTGGAAGACCAACTCCGCTTTATTTTGCAGAAAATCTAACAAAAAATATAGGAGGTGCAAAAATCTTCCTCAAGCGAGAAGATCTACTACACGGTGGGGCACATAAAATCAACAATACGCTTGGCCAAGCTTTACTTGCAAAAAGAATGAAGAAGAAGCGAATAATTGCTGAAACTGGTGCTGGTCAACATGGAGTTGCAACTGCGATGGCATGTCCATGTTTGGGATTACCATCAGAAGTTTACATGGGATACAAGGACACTGTCAGACAGCAACAAAATGTTTTCAGAATGGATTTGCTTGGTTGTAAAGTATATCCTGTGAAATCAGGCTCACAGACACTGAAAGATGCAATTAATGAAGCAATTCGTGACTGGATAACTAATGTTGATTCAACATACTATCTTCTTGGCTCAGCTGTTGGCCCACACCCGTATCCAGTAATGGTACGTGACTTTCAATCCATAATTGGAAAGGAAATAAAAAAACAGATGAAAGGTGTTCCAGATACGGTAATTGCATGTGTTGGTGGTGGTTCAAATGCAATTGGTACTTTTTATCCAATGATTGATGATGATGTGGAGATGGTTGGTGTTGAGGCTGCAGGGAAAGGATTGAAGACAGGCATGCATTCTGCTACGCTAAATGCGGGTAAAAAGGGTGTGTTACATGGAATGATGACTTATCTATTACAGGATAATGATGGACAGATTAAGGAAACTCATAGTATTTCAGCTGGACTGGATTATCCTGGGGTTGGTCCGGAACATGCATTTTTGAAGGATAATGGTAAAGTAAAATACAAAAGCGCGACAGATAATGAAGTGATTAACGCATTTTTGACACTAACAAGAACCGAGGGTATCATACCAGCACTGGAATCTGCTCATGCTGTTTCACATGCAATTAAAATAGCTAAAACAAAATCAAAATCTGATTCAATAGTGGTTACACTATCAGGACGTGGAGATAAAGACATTGACATAGTAAAACAATATCTAAGGAAAAATGTCAAAAATTCAAGATAAGTTCAAGGAATTAAAATCCAAGAACGAAAAAGCGTTGATTTCGTACATTATGACAGGATTTCCCAATGAAAATACGACTCTATCGATAGTCAGAGGTCTTGTCAAAGGCGGTACAGATATTATCGAGTTGGGGTTTCCATTTTCTGATCCTATAGCGGATGGTCCTGTGATACAAAATGCAAGCACTGTTTCATTAAACAAGGGTGCAAAGATTGAGAAATTTTTCAGCCTCGTAAAAAAGATCAGAAAAGAGATTGATATCCCCATTGTTTTAATGACATATACGAATATCCTTTATACACACGGTTATGCTGCATTTATGTCAAAAGCAAAAAATGTTGGCATTGATGGTTTAATCCTGCCAGACATGTCTATTGAAGAGTCAAAAGAATATCTGAAATCCGCTAAAAATAATAATCTTGATACAATATTTTTGGTTTCACCAAATACAAAGAATGATAGACTAAAAAAAATTGCCAGAGCCAGCACTGGATTTTTGTATATGGTTGCTGTCTTTGGAACAACCGGAGTACAGACAAAAATTCATAATTATACTATCGACGCAATAAAAATTACTAAAAATGCTGTTGGTGGAAAACTACCCATGGGAATTGGGTTTGGAATATCAACTCCTGCTGATGTAAAAAAGTATGTTTCATTAGGCGTTGATGCAGTAATTGTAGGAAGTGCCAATCTTGAGATTATTGAGAATACACCTTTGTCTAAATTACAGAATAAGATAACGGAATATACAAAAAAGCTGAAAAAAAGTACAAGAACTTAGGAAAAGCTACATAAGTGGGAAAATACTTACACATCTATGCAGACTAAGTTTATTTTTGTTACTGGTGGAGTTATGTCAGGTCTTGGAAAAGGTGTAGTTTCATCCTCAATTTCTAAACTCCTACAATTGTCAAACCAAAAAGTTTCTTGTGTAAAAATTGACCCATATCTGAATTTTGATGCAGGTACAATGAATCCTGTTACACATGGTGAAGTATTTGTAACAGAAGATGGGGGCGAATGTGATATGGATATTGGTAGTTATGAAAGATATCTTAATCAAAACATTCCAATGTCACATAATATTACAACTGCACAGATTTATTCTAAAGTAATTGAATCTGAGAGAAAGGGTGAATATTTAGGTGCATGTGTTCAAATCATACCACATGTAACTGATGAAATTAAAAACCGTATTAGGGCTATAGTAAAAACTGAAGATCTTGATGTATTAGTTGTTGAATGCGGTGGCACTGTTGGTGATATAGAAAGTCTACCATTCCTAGAGGCATTAAGGCAAATTAGATTAGAAGACGGATCTGAGAATGTCATTTTTGTGCATGTTACTTTAGCACCCTCTTTGGATGTTGTTGGTGAGCAAAAAACGAAGCCAACACAGCACAGTGTCCAAGAACTAAGAAGGATTGGTATTCAACCAGATCTGTTGTGTATTCGTTGTACAACACCATTATTAGAAAAAACTAGAAAAAAAATCTCCATGTTTACAAATGTATCTACTAGTGATGTGTTTTCTTGTCATGATGCAAAATCAGTTTTTATGATACCACAAATGTTGTATGAACAAGGATTAGTTGAAGTTATTTTTAAGAAATTTGCAAAAGTAGGATATGTCAATGCTTCAGAAAATTGGGATATTTGGAATACAATCGTAAATTCTTTACAAATAACAGAAAATGAGATTAAAATTGCAATGGTTGGGAAGTATGTTACTTTAGCTGATAGTTATGTTAGTGTAAATGAAGCATTGAAACACGCTTCAGCATCAATAAACTCTTCTGTTAGCATAGATTGGATTGATTCAGAAACGTTAAACGGGAACACAAAAAAACTCTCAGAATATCAAGGAATTTTAGTTCCTGGCGGATTTGGTACACGTGGTTCTGAAGGAATTATTGAATCAGTAAGTTTTGCTCTTAAAGAAAATATACCCTTTCTTGGAATATGTTTTGGGTTTCAAATAGCTGCGGTATCTTTTGGAAGAAGTATTTGTAAACTTGAAGAAGCTAATTCAACTGAAATAACTTCTGATACTAAACATCCAATAATTGCACTTTTACCAGAACAAGAGGGAATAACAAATATGGGCGGTTCATTACGTTTGGGTGCAAATGAAATTAATGTGAATAAAAATTCATTAGCATACAAAATTTACAACAAGGAAGTGATCTATAAGAGGCATAGGCATAGATATGAATTTAATACAAATTACCGTGAACAATTCCAAAAAAATGGAATGAACTTTACTGCTGAAAGTGATAATGGAAAAAGAATGGAAATATTGGAGGTTCCATCTCATAAATTCTTCTTTGGTGTACAGTTCCACCCAGAATTTAGCAGTAGACCAGGATTTCCAGAGCATACTTTCAAGGCATTTGTATCTGCAGCCTCACAAAAATAGCAAATTATATCCAAACAAGTGTTATACAGACCGACTTCGACTTCTACCTTTTTTTCTTTTATATTGCCTAGATTTTCTTTTTTTCTTTGTACCCAATACCCGTCAATTAGTAAGAAAGGTAGGATAAAATATTATGTTTTGATTATGAAAATTAACATGCCAGTATATTTGGTACACGTGACTATTGAAAACAAACCAGGTATTAGTGATCCTGAAGGGGAAACTATACTAAATGATCTGGTTTTAAAAGGTAATTACGGTTCAATATCAAAAATTCGTTCAGGTAAAGTGCTTAAATTTCAAATTAATGATAAAACCAAAAAATCAGCCGTAGAAAAAATTCATAAACTTTGTGACGAATTAAGAATTTTTAATCCATTGGTAAGTAAAGTAACTATTGAAGTTTTTGATAAGTGATTTATCATTTTTGAATATTCTTTATAGTTCCATCAACTAATAATTTATCACGCAAGTAGCTTGTCAAGTCAGTTTGTGTGATCACACCTACAAGTTTTTTATTGTCTAACACAAGTAACCTTCTTATGTTATTATTCAGCATTTTTTGAATGGCATCTTCAATTTCTGTAGTTGGTTCTACCCACCTAAACTTATAAGACATTATTTCTGAAATCATTATTTCATCTGGTTTTTTATTATCAACACAAAATTTTTGTACAAAATCACGTTCACTTAAGACTCCAACAGGGTTTCCATTTTCAACTATTACTACAAAACTAATATCATTTACTTTCATTAATTGGGCTGCTTGGAATATAGTTTGTTCCTTTTCAATTGTAATAACATTTTTCTCCATAATATCTCTAATTTGTCCCATGCACGACTGTTTATTTTTTAGGTAAAAACTGTTGTGTTGATTTAATAAAGCGAAATGACAATAAAATATGTGAATGTAGGCGTCGTAGTTTTTCCTGGTAGTAATTGTGATAGGGACGTATTTCATGTATTATCTGACGTCTTTAAATTGGACGTTGAATATTATTGGCATGAAAAGCATCTACCACAAAAAATTGATGCAGTAGTTTTGCCTGGAGGGTTTTCGTACGGAGATAGGCTCAGAGCTGGTGCTATCGCTGCACATAGCCCTATCATCTCTGATATCAAAAAACTAGCTAAAAGAGGAGTACCCATCCTTGGTATATGTAACGGTTTTCAAATTCTTGTTGAATCTGAACTTTTACCTGGTGTACTGTTGAAGAATGACTCGCTAAATTTTATGTGCAAATGGACTAATCTACTAGTTAAAAATAATAAAACTCCATTTACTTCTAAACTAAAGTATGATCAGAAAATTCCTATTCCTATAGCTAATGGTGAAGGCAGATATTTTGCTGATGAAAAAACTCTTCATAACTTACACGATAATGATCAAATTGTTTTTACCTATGAAGAAATGATAAATGGTTCATCCTTAGGTATTGCGGGAATATGTAATGAAGAAAGAAATGTAGTTGGTATGATGCCTCATCCTGAAAGGGCAGCAGAGCCAGAAATCAATCCAATTGATAATAGACCTTCTTCATTAATTTTTGAATCATTGTTGCAGACTATTGGGGTAAAAAAATGAGTCTTAGTGTTCATGAATCTAAATATTTAACCGAAACAATTGGTAGGACTCTAAATAATATAGAATTGCAGATAATTGCTGCTGAATGGTCTGAACACTGTTCTTACAAATCATCAAAAAAACATCTTAAATTGCTACCAACTACTGGCCTAAATGTAATTAATGAAAAAGGTTTTGATTCAGGAGTTCTTGATGTAGGGAATGGCTATGTTGTAACAGTACATATTGAAAGTCATAATCATCCATCTGCTGTTGAACCGTATGGTGGAGCAGCCACTGGTGTTGGTGGTGTGATTAGGGATATTTTATCTGCCGGAACTCGTCCTATTGCAATATTTGATGGATTACGTTTTGGAAATATTGAGAAAGATAATAATGCAAAGTGGCTTTTTAAAAATGCTGTTTTAGGAATAGCTGATTATGGGAATTGTCTTGGAATACCAACAATTGGTGGAGAAGTTGAGTTTGATCAATGTTACAAAAATTATGCATTAGTTGATGTTGCCGCAATTGGTTTTGGGAAAAAAGATAAATTAATAAAAAATCATGCAAGCAGTGGAGATTTAGTTGTACTGATTGGTGGTTCTACAGGTCGTGATGGAATAGGTGGTTCACAATTTGCATCAGATTCACTAGAAAATGAAAACCGTTCTGTAATACAGATTCCCGATCCATTTATTGAAAAATTAATTATAGAAGCAATTCTTGAGGCAAGAAATGAGAAATGCATTAATGCTATGAAAGATTTGGGCGGTGGCGGTTTATCATGTGCAATTTCTGAAACTGCTGAGAGTCTTGGTATTGGCATAGAACTTGATGTTGATAGTATTCATACTAGGGAAGATGAATTACTACCTCATGAAATAATGATTTCAGAATCACAAGAAAGAATGTTAATTATCACAAATAAGAAAAAATTACTAAAACTAAAACAAATTTGTACTAAATATAGAATTAGTTGTTCTATAATTGGTCATGTAACTAATGATAAAATGATGCATATAAAGAAGGGACCAAAAACATTGGCATTATTACCAGCTGAATTTGTTGCTCGTGCGCCATTATTAGATAGAAAAAAAACTAGACCAAAATATTTACAGAATATCAAATCTGAATTGGAAGTAAAAACACCTCTGAATTATTCCGAAATAATTCTGAAGTTATTGGCCAGTCCTAATATTGCAAGTAAGCATTGGGTTTTTCGTCAATATGATCATGAAGTGGGCATAAGAACTGTAGTAAAACCTGGTTTTGATGCTTCAGTTCTAAGATTAGATAATGGAAAATTTCTTTCTGTAAAAATTGATGGTAATCCAAAACAATGTTACCTTGATCCTAGGCAGGGAACTATCGGTTGTTTCGAAGAAGCATGTAGAAATGTTATCTGTACAGGTGCAAAGCCCATTGGAATGATAGACCATCTACAGTTTGGTAACCCAGAGAATCCTGAAGTGTTTTGGACATTCATGGAATCAATTGAAGGGTTAGCTGATTTTGCAAAATTTCTAAGAATACCATGCGTTGGTGGCAAGGTTAGTTTTTACAATGAAACTGACTTGGGTGCAATCAAACCGACTCCACTTGTTGGTGTATTAGGAATTATTGAAAAGACACCATTAACAATAATTCCTCCAACTCCCGGTGATTATTTAGTAATTATCGGGAAAACAAAACATGAACTTGGCGGTTCTGAATATTACGAGTATATCCATAAATTTGTTGGAGGCACCTGCCCAACTGTTAATTTTAAAGATTCTAAATTAAATATGCTAGCTGTGTTATCATTAATTAAAAATAATCTCATTAAATCAATACATGATTGTTCTAAGGGTGGGGCTGCTATTGCGATCTCAGAGCTTTCAATTTTTGGGAATATAGGTTGTGATATTAATATTGAAAAACTATCACACGAGAATGATTTTAGTATTGAAAAATCATTATTCTCAGAGAGCCATTCTAGATATTTATTAGTAATTGATAAAAAAAATATTAATCAAGTAAAACAATTTCTTACAAAGAAAAAAACTACTTTTGATATTTTAGGAAGATTTTCCGGCGATCAAATTAAATTTAAACATAAATCAAAATACCTGATTAAATTTAGAGTAGATATAGCACAAAAAAAATATTTCAATACATTGGAGGAATTGTTAAAAAATGGTTAAGGAGAATTGTGGTGTTGTAGGAATTTTTAGTGTGGATGGGATTAATGTTGTACCAATGTTAATTGATACATTACGAGCACTTCAACACAGAGGGCAGGAGGCGTGGGGTATTGCAGTACCAGGTAAATCACCATTAAAAAAAATAGGTTTAGTTTCATCATCTGCAAATGATTTTAAGAATATTTGTACTGAATATTCATCTGCTTCGGCAATTGGTCATATACGATATTCTACAATTGGAAAAAGTAATTTAGATAATGCACAGCCACTAAAAGTCAAAGATTTGTGTATTGCACATAATGGAACAATTTCTAATGTGGAAGAATTATCTAATATGGTTGGTAAGAAATGAGATGATTGGATCTTATTGCTTTACTTTTCTTTCTGATGATACATCTGTTTATGCTGCACGTGATCCACGAGGTTTTAGGCCACTTGTTTTAGGCAAAAAGACTGATGGTGGAACTAATATTGTTGCATCTGAATCATCTGCATTGTCAGCGGTTGGTGCAGATTTGATACGTGATGTGACTCCTGGTGAATTAATCAAGTTTTCCAAAAATGGAGTTGAATCTGAAATGTTTTCAGAAGAAAAACAAAAGGCGCATTGTTCATTCGAATTCACATACTTTGCACATCCATCAAGCAAAATGGAAGGTTCAAATATCTATATCTCACGAAAAAAAATTGGTCAGTTTCTAGCAAAAAAGTATCCAATAAAAGATGCTGATTTAGTAATCCCTGTTCCTGATTCTGCACGACCGGCTGCGTTAGGATATGCACAGGAGCTTGGCATATCATTTGATGAGGGATTGTTAAAAGATCGTTACAGTAAAAAAGGTCCGCTTAGAAGTTTTATTGAACCACATCAAAGTGATCGTATAGAAATTAACAGGTGGATAATACCCATTAAAGAAATTATTGAAGGAAAGCATGTTATTGTTGTTGATGATAGTTTAGTTAGGGGAACGAGTTCAAAAGCAATTGTTAAGGCATTAAGAAAAGCAGGTGCGCGTAAAATTAGTATGGTTATAACATACCCACCAATCAAATTTCCATGTTATGCTGGTATAGATTTTCCATCTCAGGAAGAATTAGCAACGTATGTTGATGACAAAAATTATTCAGATGATGAGATTGTAGAAAAGATTAGGCACGACGTTGGAGTAGACTTTCTAGGATATAACGATCCCGAAAACCTTGCACATGCTGTTGGAATACCTGTAGATTCAATGTGTTTTACATGTGTAAGTGGTAATTATGACATGTTGGGAATAAAACCGCTGTTTAAATCACGCCAGGAAATGAAGGGTGAATAGATTGAATATATCATTCATACTTGTACAATGTACTATCGGGCATGAGATGGAAGTACTACGAGAATTATTAAGATTAGATTCAGTTAAAGAAGCAAAGGGAACTTTTGGCTATTATGATATACTTGTTAAAATTACTGCATCAACGAATAAAGATATTGAAAATGTAATCACTAAAAAAATCAGAAAAATAAAAAATGTTACTAATACCACAACATTATCTGTCATACCGGAACAAGATGGAATGTAATTTGATAAAAAATTTTAATAATTGTGATTCAGCATAAATTTTATTAATGTTTCTTCCTCATATTCAATTCCATGTTTATCTTTAATGTGCCTGCCAAATTCTTGGACAACTTTGTCCATATCTCCTTCGATAAAAAAATCACAATCATATCCATAGTCTTTACAGACTGCTCGTATCATAACGATTCACTATTCATCGTTAATATCTATCTTTATTTTGTATGAATTGACATGGTTAATAGCTAAAATTGATGACTAAACCTCCAAAACCTGACGATTCGCCAGATCCATTATGTAAAATTTGCCATAAGCCACTAAAAGAACATTCTTTTCAAGAGCAGCAAGAATGTTCAAAAAAACTATTTGATCAGAATTAATAAGAATTTTTTACCAAAGACTGAAGTTAGGTTTTTTTAGCATGGGTTTTGATTAGATATATTGGGTCAAAATTCAGATTCAGATAAAGAAAATAACAATACAAAAAAAGAATCTGATCTTAAAAAGTTCCTAAAAAAGAGATCCTTCATTTATCTCATGTGTGCTGTTGCTTTTGTGGTTATTGTCGTTCCAGATATGATTGCACCAAGTGATTTAGAAAAAAAACTTGTAGAAAATCTAGAGAATGATGAGCAAAATACTGCTTGGCAAATCATAAAATCCTATAAGGGTGCAAATAATGAAGGTTTTGAATTATTTGATCTAATGATAAAACTAATTGAAGATGCTTACCCTACTGAAAAAATACTCGAACATAAAGATACTATTTTTAAGATTTCAGCCGTAAACAAAGATGTAGAATATGGAGTTGGTTTTTATGAAGTTTATTTTACTTTCCAAACGTATAACGACTCAAAAAAATATATCTGGAAAGTTAACATATTGACAGAAGAGATTTCACCTGTTAATAGTGAAGCAAGACAGATGTTAAACAACGTTGATTATTATGATTAATTTTTTAAAATTTTAATAAGTGCACTTTGGTAACTAATTAATTGACACTGCCAGCTAAACCAAAAACAAACTTTATACAAAAAAAAATCTTAGTTTGTTGTGGTATTGGTGGTATTGCAATAACTATCGCTTCAGTGATATTTTTTGCTTTTCCAAGTTCTACTACATATGATAATTATTCGATTTTGGTTGATCCTACTAAAGAACAACAAAGTCTTTTTATTATTGCTAGAGTATTAATACAGAATACTAGTAGTGAATCATTAACAAATCTTGCAATCGATTACGGTGAAGGTGATAAGGATTTTATTGGAACATTAAAACCAGGTCAAACAATCATATTGTCACCACCTGATGGAAATCCACTTCAATATGTCACTGTTACAGCTGATAATGATATCTACGTCTTTAAGGCATATAGAGAACCAGTTGCAATGCCTGGTATGATGGGTTCATGATTACATATTTAATAAAATTTTGAATTATTGATCTATGTTGAAATTCCTAACTTCTGGTAAAGTTAAAGACGTTTATGAATATGAAGACGGTAAATTACTCTTCAAATTTAGTAATCGGGTTTCAGCATATGATGTAAAATTTGAAGATGAGATACCAAAAAAAGGGGAAGTTCTTTGCAAATTTGCTGAATATTGGTTTAACAAACTTGGCGTGCCTTGTCATTTTGTGGAAAGAAGATCAGACACAGAAATTGTAGTAAGAAAACTTGACATGCTTCCGATTGAATGTGTTGTGCGCGGTTATTTTTATGGCAGTTTAGTTTCACGATGGAAGGACGGAAAAATTTCATTAGAAGATGACACGCAAACAGATCTTGCCGCTAAATTACCAAACCCAATCTTTGATCCTACAACTAAGTCAACACATGACATGCCAGTAAATAAGGAAGAAGCAACTACGCAGAAACTTGTTACTAATGATGAATATGATTTGTTGTCAGAAGAGTCAATCAAAATATATGAAAAAATGGTTAAGATTGCTGATAATGCTGGATTCATTCTAGCAGATCTAAAGTTAGAATTTGGAAGGGAAGATAACACAATAATTTTGGCTGATTCAATTGGTCCAGATGAATTTCGTTTGTGGCCAAAGGATGCATATAAAATTGGTAAAACGCAGGAAGCATACGATAAACAACTTTTGCGTGATTGGTTGACCAAAAATGGTTATCAGAAAAAATTTGATGATGCACGCTCTAATGGCAAAGAACCAATTTCACCTCCTATTCCATCTGATTTAGTTTCTAAAATGACTCAACGGTATGTTACCGCTTATGAGCGGCTTACTAGCAACACGTTTTAGCTCAGTTTTTATTTTTTAAAACTTTTACCACTACTAATATATTAGTAATATATTGATAATAATAGTAGCATTAAGAAATTATTGCTAATGGTTAATAAACATAAACATAACTTAATTTTAGCAGTACATTTGCATGTATGTTATGTCAGTATTGATGAAAAAAGAGATAGCAGTTGATAGGATCATAGCCGCAAATTATGAAGTGTTTAAAGCACTTGATGATCCAATTAGAGGAAAAATTGTACAGTTATTGAATAAAAAACAATTGAATGTTGTTCAAATAACACGTCGGCTTAAAAAACTCGGTTATAAAAAAGCAGTTACAACAATACGGCATCATGTTGAAATCCTTAAAGATTCTGGCCTAATCGAAATAATCAAAATTGAAGAATCACGAGGCGCAATAACAAAATATTATGGTTCATCTATCAGGCTACTAGATTTTACATTACCATCAGATTTTGATGAAAACTATTCAAAAATTATATCAAAAACATCATCAAAGCTTGATAAAATAATCAGTCCAATCCTAAAAAATTTTTCAAAAACACGAAAAATACAACAGATTAACTACAATAACTATATTGTTATGGAAATTATGAATAGATCCATCACTAATTTATTAGAAAAAAAATAATTATTTTATTTCTATAATTAATTTTCCACTAGTTTTTGGGTTTTGTAGTTTTTTTACCATTATTCTTGGTATATCATCTGAAGCTTTATCACATTTTATGGCAATAGTTCTAGAACATGTGAATGCACTTTTACGTAATACTATATCACTTGCATGTTTCAGAGTTAGTTTTTCTGATCCCTTTCCACGTATAGAAAAGGAGTGTCCATCAGCCACAATAGTAAATGCAATAGTTGTATCTAGGTTTTGTAGCTTTTTTTTGAATTTTTCTGGCAGATCTATACACGCAAGGCTAGAATTTGTACCAATAATACAGTCACCATTAACAGTTAATTCATCATCCTTAGTAATTTCTATGGTTTTTTTGTGTAACGATAGTATGTTTTTGTGACCTTTGAATGGAATTTCAATTTTCATACTGTACAAAGATTGTAGATTAAATATTAGAATTGCTTAATACGATCGTGGATCCAAAAGTGGAGAAACTGTTTGAGAAAAAAAATCTTATTTTTATTGCTACGATTAATCCTGATGGTTCACCACAGTTAACACCTGTTTGGGGAAATTATATCGATAATCATATTTTGATTAATACAGCTGAGGGTAGGGTTAAGCATAAAAATGTCCAAAAGGACCCACGTGTTGCGGTCTCAGTTGTTGACCATGATAATGCATTGAATATGATAACAATTAGAGGTAAAGTTGTTGAAATAATTCCTGATTATGATTATTCTCATATTAATGAATTAACAAAACAATACATGGGTATTACTGAATACCCATTCAAAAAAGAAAATGAAAAGCGTATTATTTTCAAGATTGAACCTAAAAAAATTTTTGTTATGCCTGATATTAGATAATATTTCTAAATTCGAATTTAGAAATATACGTAATTGAACATGACAAGACAAAATAATTTACAATAAAATTTAAAAGGTAAATAAAAAAAAATAGTGATGACGGAATTAACGAAAAAGTTGTTTATCTTCTTCTTTTAGCAGCTTTTCGCTTTTTTCCGCCTTTCTTTTTTCCGCCTTTCTTTTTTCCGCCACGTTTTGCTGCTTTTCGTCTACCACCTTTCTTAGCAGCTGCACGTCTCTTTCTCTTTGCAGCTGCTTTCTTAGCGGCAGCTTTTCGCTTTGCGGCGTTTCGCTTTCTAGTGCGTGCTGCCTTCTTAGCAGCAGCACTTCGTTTGGCCTTAGATGTTGCCATTAATTTTCCGGCATGATATTAAGTCATATATAGTTAAAGTCACGTATTTTTGCTCATTTACAGCGTTTTTTTGACTTAATTTTTTTTACCGATCACGATTTTTTGTAAAAAAGAGGGGTTTAGCTTTTGAACCTAACTAAAAAAGATACTCGGTTTCTTATTGGTCTACCAAGGTGTTTTTGTGTTTGGATCTTGTATATACGAATAAGTGTTAAACCCCCCCTGATTTTGACAGATTTTGAAAAAATCACTCGCTTCCTAATTTAGTGATCTATAAGGGGGGGTTTAATTTCTAGGCATAATTAACAAAATATCAATTAAAACATCTTATACAGAAATTGACTAGTTTTATCACTCATTTCTATGATTTTTGTTAATATTTTGATAAAGTTAGGCTGGTTCAATTGATCTTTTTTATCTAATACAATGTAAACCCCTACCTTTTTCATACCATCCTCATCAAAAAACTTGTTAATTGCCTTTATTGAATAACAAAAATCTGTTATTTTTTTCTCAAAATTTTCTTTTTCATTTTGATTTAATTTCAAGTATCTTATCATTTGTTTATTTTTCAGCGGAATCTTTACACCAATTACTAGTACATTGGCCTGTTGTTTTGGCTCAAAAATTTCCAAGTTATTACCAAACGCATCACCATTTTTTATTATAATTTTAAAATTTTCTTCTGTTTTTGTTTCATTAAACGAGTAATTCTCTTGAACTAACCAACGTTCAACGCTCTCGTGTAAATCATTCATACTTTGTTACTGCCCTAAGTTAATCTATGTCTTACCAGGTTGATTTATGTATATCTCTAAATTCGAATTTAGAAATAAACAATATTAATGATCTTGTCTTAAATATTTACATCATACCAGGTGTCCGGAATAGGTGCGAAGTCAGCTAGGGATATATCGATAATAATTCCCAGAGCTAACAGTATCAAGCCTAGATATATGCATTTTTTGGCTTTTTCACGATCATCCCTTCTTAGCGCAAAATATGCTATTATTCCACCAATTATTCCCAAAAAAATTGGTAAAAGATACCACCAATTACTTCTTTTTCTCTCTGTATACATTTCTTCTGAATCTTACCCCTTCTTCAATAATTAATTTTTGTTTTTAGAATTTTTTTGTATTTGATTTATCTCAATTTCCACTGTTTCAAGTGGCTCTTCAACCTGATTCCTTTTTATTGAAAACATTTTTGGTTTATCAAAATCATTACTACAATCTGGGCATGCGTAAACTAAGATTCTATATTCATTTGGGGCCTTTGGGTTTGATAACCGTGGATAGTAAACTAATCTTGCCCCACAATCAACACAATATCTATTCGCTCGCCTAGTTCTGGCCATTGTGGACCTCCTGCATTGTTAGTATTATGCGATCAACTATTAGATCATTATAGTCTAATTCCGTAAACCAATTCAGTTCTTTCGATCAATGTTTCTAAATTCGAATTTAGAAATATTAGTGCGCCGCCCGTCAGACTTGAACTGACGACCAACGGATTAACAGTCCGACGCTCTACCACGCTGAGCTAGGGCGGCATGAGTTTTTACCTAGTCAAAAGCGATTTAATCCTTGCTATAATAAAAAAAATAATAAAATTATCTATTAAATTGTGAAAAAAACGCTGTAATCTCTTCACTGAATTTTTCAACAATTTCTACTATTTCCATGTGTTCATCTGATGTTGGTTCCCTCTTGTGGAAAACCTGAAATGCACTTAATGCAGAACCAACCATCTCTCCAACAAAAAATCCACATAGAAAATCTCCTGTATTTTGGCATTTCCAAACTTCACCAATTCGTGGAGATGCACCAGCAGTACGGTAAAGCTCTAACGTTTCAGAAATCAGCTTGCTTGTTTGTTTTTTGAATTCAATATCAAGTGTCATGTTTTCTGATTAATATTGAATATAGTATTTTTATTATTTTTCAATCCCTTGTGATTTCGAGTATCTATAAATTCCATCAAGAAAGACACGATGATCCTTATTTTTGATTTTAGATTTTAATTCAATATCTGCAGCAGTTTGTGTAACATCTGTTAAAACTGATCCAGTTATAATAATATCATCTGTTTTGGGGACAACCCTTGTTTCACCAAAAATTCTTGCAACTCTAGGTGCTTTTTCTCCTTGAAAATTTTCAATTAATACTTTTTTACCCTCAGTTTTGATAGTTATCGGAAAGTGTGAATAAACAATTTTCATTTTCAGCGTATAACCAGTAACAGTTCCCTCACAAAGTGTTTGAATTAATGATCTAGCCGTATTAAGTATTGCATAATGTTTTTTTCTTGTACCAGTAGATTTGAGAATTATTTTATTATCACTGATATCTATACTAACCGGTATTTTCTTGAAATTTTTATATGTTTTACCCAATGGCCCTACGATATGTAATATGTTACTTTTCAAGTTAACTTTAACATCATTAGGTATTTCAACAAATGCTTCATGTTTCTTTATTTGCTTAGTAGACATATCCTATCAAAAAACCTCCAATCCCTTTATTTGCTGCTTTATGATGTGACATTACACCTTGGTTTGTAGTTACAAGTAGCATTCCTCTATTAAATGATGGGAGAAATTGCTGTTCCCATTGATTATATTCATTTCTTTTTACTTTAAATCTTGGCGAAATTGCTCCACACTTTGAAATTTTTGCTAATAGTTGAATTTTAAATTTTCCACCTCTATTATCTTCTATGTATTCAAATTCTCCAATATATCCTTCATCCTTAAGCGTTTTTAGAACATCGACAGCAAGTTTAGAAGTTGGTAGTATAACACAGTCTTTCTTTCTTCTATCATCTGAATTGTAAAGTGTTGTAAACAAATTGGCAATAATATTAGTCGCTGGCATTTTTTCACCTAATGGTTTTTCTTAAATCCTAAAGAAACTGCAACTTCTCTAAAACAACGTCTGCATAGATAAAGATCGTATTTTTGAATAACAGCTGTGTAGTCACCACATCTTTTACACCATCGTGAACCTCTTCCAAATTCTTTTACCTTTCTTGGAGTAAAACCAGTTCCACGATCTCCAAACGATCTGTCTTTAACCATTATACAATCGTCACCTTGTATTCATCTGTCATAAATTCAATTGCTTGTTGTTTTGTAATTCTATGGTTCATACCAATTCTGGCTTTATGTCTACTACGAATTCGTATATTAAATCCTGGTCTTGCAAGAGATACGGCAATATCTAAACCTAAAATACCAATATTAGGATCATATTTTACTCCTGGAATATCAATATGTTCTGAAATACCAAACGAGAAATTCCCTTCATTATCAAAGGATCTTTTTGCAATTTGGTTACCTTTTGCGTCTAATAATTTTTTTAATAATATGTTAGCATCTTTATCTCTGACAGTCGTAATAATTCCTATCGGTTCGCCTTTTCTCACTCCCCAATCCCTTTGAGATTTTTTTGCATTTCGCGCATTTGATTTTCGATCAATAATTTGACGTAAAGCTGCTTTTCCAATTTCAATAGCCTCTCCAGATTTTCCAATTCCCATGTTTAAAACTACTTTGTTAAGGAAAATCTTTTTCATCATATTTTGAGTTTCTTGTGACATAGTATCATCCAATTTTTAGTGCTGGTTTTTCCTTTCCAATAACCATAGCAAGTTCAAAAGAAATTTTGATTGTTTTATTATCTAAGATTAATTCAAGCATTTTTGGCAAAACAAATGTACCGTTATTAATGTTATCTATACGTCCAATGTGACCAACGTTTGCACCACCTGTTACGATGACTTGAGAATTTTTTTCCATTTTAATCACATCCAAGATTTTCAGTTTAGGAAATTGTATCAAACATGTATCTCCAACGTGTGCAATAGTATCTGTAATTAATGTTCGGCCATCATGAAAACCTAATTGTGTTTTTTTTCCTTTGATAGTTGTTTTACTTACTATTTTGACTAGTTTTTTAGATTTTTCAGCTGCATTGATTTTAATAGGTTTTAGTATGTGACCATATACTGGTACTAGACGATATACATCTGGAATTCCTTCTAATTCTATCACATCCATTAAACCAATAGAATAATGCAGTGATTTTCGTACAATACCATCTACTTTTACCTTACCACCGTAAATTACAGATTTTGCCTCTCTTAGTGATGTTACAATTTTTAATGTGTCACGTAATAATACAGCTGTAGGAATTGATCTATCTTTTGGATGTGTTCCAGGCATTACAGTGATTATGAACCTTTTATCTTTCCTGGTTATTCCCCAAAACGGCGGTGCCATTTGTCTTTTTAGCTTTTTACTTCCTGCAATCGTTCCCATTATTTCTCACTTCTATTTTTATTTGCTTTAACGTTATTTTTAGCTAATGTCTTTGGTTTATCTACTGTCTTTGGTTTATGTACTGTCTTTGGTTTGGTTTTATGTTCTAATATTTTAACACGCCATTTATCATCAGTTTTTAATGATGTAATAACGCCATTAGAAGAGTGAATTAAAATATCAACTTTCCCACCTTTTGATTTTTCCTTTTGTACACCTTCTACGCCTATACTGTTTTTTTCTGTTGAAATTTTAGTCACTTTACCCTCAACTCCCTTGTATTCACCACGGACTATTTTTACTACATCACCTTTTAAAATTCGAATGCTTCGTTTACCATATTTTTTACGAAGCTGTTTTGATAATGCTGCACCAATTTGTTTACTTCTAAATTGATTAGTAGCCCGATAGATTTGCATGTTTCTGCTTTTAGTTGGTTTCAATTATACCACCGTTGATGCCAAGTTAGCTAAGCGTGGCCATTTTTCAGATGCTTCTGCAGCTACTGGTCCTTTAATGTCTGTTCCCTTAACCTCACCTTCTGGTGTGATTAAAACTGCGGCATTATCTTCAAATGAAACTCTTACTCCATTTAGTCTTCTAATTGCATATTTTTGTCTGATAATTACTGCACCATGTATGGTTTTTCTTAATGTTGCAGGCCCTTTTTTCACAACAACATTACAAAAATCACCAACTGCGGCAGCAGGTAACTTTGATACTCTTGTGTGATATTTGTGAACGTTTACAATTTCTAGGGTCTTTGCACCAGTATTATCAGCACATACTACTCGTGCACCAACTGGAATAACTCTAGTAACATACGGTCTAAATTCTAGTACGCCTTTTGATGCCTTACCACGTCCACGTCCCTGTGACATTATGTTTTAACCTCTATTATCACAAATGAAACAGATTTTGCAATTGGTCTACATTCAGCAGCTATAACATTATCACCTTCACGTACAGCTAAATTAGAAGGAATATGTGCATGAATTTGATTTTTACTTCTAGCATACCTTTTAAACTTAGAAAAGTAAATCGGTCTCCTCTTTTGTATTACTGCTGTTTGATTTGCCTTAGCCTTTATAACTACCCCTTCGAATAATTTACCACGTATAGATAAAGAACCATTAAATGGATTATTAGCATCTCCTTCCTTTGGCTTCTGTTTTGATTCCTTAACTGGAATACCTATATTTCTTGTCATATTTTCACTCTGATTTCACTGTTCATTTTCCTCGTAATTCGTTTATTCTAGTCAAAATTCTTGCAACATCTTTTCGTAATGGTTTAAGCTTACCACTTTCTTTTTTTAATGTACCCTTTTTTGATTCTATACGTAGTTTACTAACCTCAGTACGTATTTGCTGTAATCTATCCCGTAAATCTTTTTCATTTAATTCTCTAATCGTCTTGTTTTTTAAGTGAGCCATTATTTTAGTTTCTCCTCTTCCTCTTCTAATGTTTCAATTTTCTGTATTTTTTCTTGATCAATCTGTATTTGTTCTGATTCGGTACGTGGTTTAGTTTCAGATGTTTCCTTTTCTGGCTCAATCTTATCCTTTTCTGGCTCAATCTTATCCTTTTCTGGCTCAATCTTATCCTTTAGTATAGGCTTACCTGTAGAATCTTTTAGTTCAAATTCAGGTATGACCTTTTCTTTTTTTGCAATTCTAATTTTAATGCCTATTAGACCCATAGGTGTTTCAACATGTGCAATATCTTCATCAACTATATTCTTTGCATATTGTCCAGCTCTAGGCAGAATTCCAGCAGAATGCTTTTCAAATGCAGAACGATCACCACGTAATTTACCTGACACAGTTATTTGTACACCCATTGCACCTTTCTCCATTATTTGTTGTAATGTCCACATTGTAGCTCTTCTGAATGCGGTACCCCTTTGAATATAGGATGCCATCCTGTTACACATTACATTTGATGAAAGTTCTGGTCTGCTAATTTCCTCAACTGAAATTTGAGTATTTTTTAGTTTAAAATCATTTTCTAGTTTTTCTGTTAGCTCTTTAATCCCTACTCCTTTTCTTCCTATAACAATTCCTGGTCTAGTAACATAGAGTGTTACTTTTGTACCAGTCGGTGTCTTTGTGATTTCAACTTTCTCGAACCCTGCCTCTTTAATTCGTTCACGCAAAAAATCGTTTAACAGCATTAAATTATAATTATCTTTAATTATATTTTTTACTTGAGTCATTTTTTATATCTCTTGAGCTACTAATTCTATGTGAGTGAAAACATTATTTTTTGGTGAGGATCTTCCCATTGCACGCGGAATAAATCGTTTCAGTAGCCTTCCTTTATGTGCAGTTGCATTAATTATCTTTAATCGATCTAAATCCATTCCTTTGTATTCAGCATTTGATTCCAGATTATCTAATAATTTTAAAACTTCTGTTGCAGCTTTTTGTGGATATCTACCAGACATAGTTCCAGGATCTGCTTTATGCCCAACTTGATTTTTATATCTTCTAAATGGTATACTTCGTTTTAATTGGACTACATTAAGTAAATAATCCCTCGCTTTTTCTAGTGAAAGTCCTTTTATTGCAACAGTTATTTCTCTAGCGTGTTTATGTGAGATTGTTTTTTCCCGTAACGCAGCACGTACATGTCGTGTTGTATCAAAATTTTGAAACGCGTAACTGTATTTAGTCATATTCTATCATTTTAGTGGGACATACAAGCTTGATCTTGACGCACCGACTCCGGGTGCACCATGTGATACTCGTTTATTTGTGATTACATATTCGCCCAGATAATGACCAATCATCTCTGTGGTTATAACTATAGGAACAAATTCTTTACCTGAAAAAACATTAACTGTTACTCCAACCATATATGGTAATACGATAAGATCACGAAGATGTGTTTTGATATCACCAGTAAGCTTTCCATTTTTTTTCATCTTTATTTCATCTATCAATTTTCTTTTTTGATCATTTATTCCTCTTTTTAATGATCTTCTAGCCCTTGATGAAAGAAGATCGAATAATTTCTCACCTGATAAACTATCTGTTTCCTCTGTACTTAGTCCACGAAATGTAAATTTCTTAACCAATATTTTTCACCATTATTTTAATTATAGAAAATTTTTGAATCATATTATAGCATCCCTATTTTAGTAGCCAGTTCTCTTGCTTTATCAATAGTTTCAAATTCAACATAGGCCTTTTTACCATAAACTGTACTAGCAGTATTAACGTTAACAGCATTCTCATCATAAAGTGTCTTTATTGCTTCTTTTATTGCTGGTTTTGATGATGTTCTTTTTACTATAAAACAAATTTTTGCTTGGGTTTCTACTAATTCAAATGTCTTTTCTGTGATGTATGGATTCATTATTATCTCAGATGCTTGCTCAACCCTCATTTAACATTCACCAATAATTCTAAGTGAGATGATTTTATTTTAGCAATCTCATTTACTGCTCCTTTTGAATAGACAGTTAATCTAATTGGACTCGCACCCGGTGCCAAATCTAAAACACTTAATTCATTAACTGTTTTGACATCAATTCCGGGAATCGCTCCACACGCTTTTGACAGGTTTTCTGATTTTGATACCACAAAAAGCGCACTCTTACCAATTTTTTTTGCTCTTCCCCTTAATGATGATTTACCAGTACGTGGTTTTCGTGATTTTAGTCTAGCTATATCTTGCATTAAATTCAATGATCTCAAAATTTTTGTTATATCTTTAGCTTTTGATATAGATTCTATATCATCTGATACAACAATTGGAAAATCTTTAATTTTGGTAACAATATGTCCTCTAGACTCGATAATTTCTTTTGATTTTGTTGCAGAAATCGCAGAGCATAATGCAAGTTTGTTTTCTTTTTTATTTATTTTTTTAAATGTTACTTTATTTACATTAGGTGGATGTGCTTGCCTTCCACCTCTTACAGAAGCAACACCTCCTGCTTCACCCTGACGCCCACCCCCACCACCGCGTAGTTTTGCAATTCTTGAGATTCCTTGACCAGTTGGCGGATCATTTGATCTGGCAACAACATCCATACCAGCAGTTGGGTGTCTGCCTTGTGGCTGAAATTTGTGAGAGTTAAGATGAGTGAATGCTTTATGAATCAAATCTTTTCTAAAACTAGTTGAAAATACCAAGGGTAACTCAATCTCACTTTCTTTTTTTCCATTAATAGTAAGCATTGGAACTTTCATTAAATAACCACCTGTAATACATTAGGTTTGTTAACTTTATTCGGCACATTCCTAATTTGTGATCTTAATTTAATCAATCGGTTGTATGTTCCAGGTACAGAACCACGTAAGATTACATAATCTCCGTTCACCATTCCAAAATGTTTGAATCCCCCTTTTGGATTTATTTCAAATTCTGAATTTTCAGTATTACCCATAACCATAATTTTTTTATCATATTCTATTCTTTGATGAAAGCCTCGTTGTCCCCCTCTTGGCACAGTATACATAACATATTGTGGAGATATAGGACCAAGTGAACCAACTTCTCTTACACTTTTTCTTGACTTATGTTGTTTCTTTTTTACTCCCATTCTGGTAATAGGACCTTCCCATCCCTTACCCTTAGTAATTGCAGCTGTGTCTACAGTTACACCAGGTTCAAAGATTTGATCTATTTTAATTTCTTTACCTAAAATCTCTTTTACAAACGCAAATTGTTTCTCAATGTTACCACCTTTAACAGGTATTTCAAAAATAAATGGTTTTTTTTGTTCCAAACCAGCATTACGTGGTATAACAGCCACAATAGCAAAAATCTCTTCAGTTTTATTCAGTGATATTTTTAACTTTTCTAACACATTTGTGTTAATTCTTGGTTTTAATAATTGGGTGACATTTTTTGGTAAGTTATCAGCATGTAAATCAAATTTTACTTGTTTGCCATTATATGTTTTTGAATATCCACGTATTCCAATTATAAGAATAGGCGGCGTTACAATTATTGTTCCAAGGCTAACCAACTGTTTTCCATAATTAGGAGTTTTTTCTCGATCATCAATACTAACTATTTGTACACATCCAGCTTTGAATCCGGCAGTAGCTAATAATCTTGGTTCATCAGAATCTATATTTGGCCAAGCTCTAATTCTCGCTTCCATACTTTTAGCTCTACCTCTAGGGCTATACGCAAGGCTACCCCTACGTGGTTGACTATTTCTTCGATGACCCATGATAATCGAAAAAAGTCGTTAACCCCATTATATACCTACTAAAATTTCAAAAAATTTTTAGTTTTTTTATTTGATTTAAGAACTAAGAATATTATTGATCGATAGGAATAGTGTATAAAGTCCAAAAGCTACTCCGCCTAACCCGACAAATATTACAATTAATAATTTTTTTTTCGTAAACATATTTTTATGATAATCTTTTGGTATTATTATTACTAAGGATATTTAATATTGATAGTGTGCCAAATAATGCCTCTTCAAACCGTACAGTTTCTGTTGCCTGGTCAGGAAAAAAATTATATACATTAGAATTTTGAACTTTTTTTATATTATTACCTAATATCTCATGAACACCTTTTTTCGGTGACCCAAAAACTACAAGCGTGGGTTTTTCCAAGTCAGTATATTTTTTTACCATTGATTGAGTAAAAATTTTTCCTTTTTTTGATGTAAGTATAATATTGCCTTCCCATGATGATAAAAGTGAAAATAAACCAGATCTTTCCTTTACTTTATATCCCCAATATTCATTTACATGTTCTCTTGAAATTTCTTTAGCTGAAAGTCTTGGATGTATTCCTGTTATCTGAATTGCAATTCTTGTTAATGGTTTTCCCTGCCCATAATATGGTAGTGGATAATTAATTCCGGTATCAACAAATTTTTTACCTTTATAATTTATTATTAATCCTTCACGGACATCACCAATTTTAATCATGTTTGGTTCTGAAGTTGTCAGGTGACTAGAAATCTTTAACGGGCTTAATACGCCAGCATATTTTAATTCCTTCATTTTTGGAAAAAGCTGTTTACGAAAATATTGTGGCGTTTCCATATATTTTAATAGAGTTGATAAAAGCATTGAGTCATTTTTACTTTCATTTCTTTCATGATAGATAATTATTTGTTTAATCTTAAAAATTGCACATGCTCTAGCAATTAAAGAGATTTTTTTTGCTTTATTTATTTTGGTTGATTCATCCATCAGTGAAGAATTTGGTATTCCAACTGATAAATTCAATATACAATAATATTTGTTTAATTATAAAACCATAATGATTAGCTAGTTTTAGAAGGATATTTTTCTTTTACAGTCTGTATTATTTTTTGTATTTGTTCATCAGATAGAATCTCAAATAGTTTAGTATCGGTTTTAATCCGTGAAATTTTAATATTATTAATATCATCCTTAGTTTCACTTACTAAATTAATTGCTGCTGCTGCCATAACACATCCATCATCTAACGTAATATCTTGTTTGTATTCCTTATTCAGAAATTCAGTAACTTTGTCTGAATTTGCACCGATTGCTACCGCATCATATGGAATGTACGTTCCGCTGGGATCGGTTAAAAATAATGAATTGCCAAGTTTGTCTATTCCGCCAATAATTAGTGCAACACCCATTGGTCGTGCTCCAGCATATTGAGTAAATTGCTGGAATTGATCAGCTATATGTTTTGCAACAATTTCAACACTAACTGGCTCATCATATACTAACTTACTGCTCTGAGAAAAGAATCTAGCATCATCTACTTGACTTCTGGCATCTGGAATGTAACCAGCTGCTGCAGTACCAATATGATGATCTATCTGAAATAATTTCTGAGGGTTTTCAGAAATCTGTAACGGTCTAGGTTTTTCTTCTGTTGCAATAACAATACCATTTTTTGTTTTAATACCCAAAGCAATTGTTCCCCTTTTCACAGTTTCAATTGCATATTCAACTTGGTATAATCTTCCGTCTGGGGAGAAAACAGTTATCGCTCTGTCATATCCTTGTTGTGAAGGCATCAATTTGATTAATAAATTTAAAAAGTTTAATTTAAGTCTAGTTGTATTTTAAATAATTTTATGAGAATAATACAAAAAATGGTAGTCATCTCTCTTGCGATCTTTATATCAATATTTTTTATCCCTACAGTTCACAACATGATATGCAATAGTAATTTTCCATTAAATTGCTGAGTCTTTTTCACTCTTTCATCATGCAAGTTTGAAATTATCATATTTTATAGTAATCGAAGACATATAATGATATGAGCGAATTTGATCTTATTCTAAAGCTATCTGAGATGCCAACATCACTTGAAATTAAAAAATTAAGAAATTATTTTAAAGAGATGCCTATTAATGAAATATTATCTGGATTAAAATTTTCAAAAAATAGATGGATGGCTAAAGATGCTGGTGTGTTAAAGGTAGGACGAAAAAGTATATTAAAAAAGGAAATTCATTCTGTCACTTCTGAACAAGCAAATTGGAGATTAAAAAACTGGAAGATGATGATTGCTAATTATCGTAGACGCGGATATAGTTATCCTACTATCTCTAGGATTAAAAAACACCTTATTCAAATTAGTAAAAAAAGTTTAGGTAAGTAATCTATTTTCTGCTGTAATATCTTCTGTAGAATTTAATGGTGGTATTGGCATATTAGATTTTGTTTTACTTTCTAGAATTGTATGTGCTTCATCTAATATTGTTTGAACATCATTACTTGTTTCATTATGTTGAAACATTGATCCTGTTGATAATGTTGAATTTGACATTAGATCACCCAACATATTTGAGATATCCTGCATTGATGTATTAATTCCTGGCATAAAACTAGAAATTGCTGGTGCTAATCCTTTGATAAGTGACATACATGGACTGAGTGTTACCACAATATCACCTAATTCAGATACAGTGTTTAGTCTAAGTTGTACTTGTTCCATTGCTAATTTTGCACCACCAATCATTTTTTTGACTTTTTTTAGCTCATGTAATTCGATTGCATATGATCTTGCACTTGATTCATTTCGTGATAACTTTGCATCAACAATTTTTTTGAAAATACGATCATGGTTTAATTGTAATTTTTTATGTACAGCATCAAGCCTCGAAATCTGGAATTGTAGTTTTTTTTGTGAATCATTTATTCGATTTTTTAGAGATGTTCCAGGTTTTACTTTATCTATGACCTTTTCTGATAAACTTAGTCCATTCTTAATACCACTCCAATTCTTAGATATATAGCCCATTTTGCAGAATTAATTCAAAAAATTAGCATTTTGTGGACAGACTAAAAAAAAATGATCTATTTGGATCATCTTTTTTTATGCATGTTAGGTTTTATGCATGATTAGCATCTAGAATGCATTTAACGGTTTTTAAATGGCATTCATGTAATTTGAGTATGAATAAACGGCTTGTTATAGTTGCTATTGTATTAGGTATCGTAGTTACTATAGCATTCTTTGCTGGCTCACCTATGTATGGCGCATTTGATCTTTCCCGTTAATCATATTGGCAAGAATTTTTTTTTCACAGTTTCAAATACATCTAATGCATAATCGATATGTTTTTTTGTTAATCTGGCAGTAATTGAAAGTCTAATTCTTGCTTGATTACGAGGAACAGTTGGATATCTGATTGGTTGGGCATGAACACCCATATTGAAAAGATATTTTCCAACATCCATTGCTAATTTCTCCTTTCCAATAATTATAGGTATAATATGCGATGAAGATTTAATATCAAAACCAATTTTTCTTAAACCATCAGAAAAGTTTCTAGTATTTTCCATTAATTTTCTTCTTCTTTTTTCTCTGTTTGAATCAAACTTTTTGATAGCATCGTCTATAATAAAACTTGGAAGGGCGGAAGTATAGATGAATGTTTTTGATTTGTTAATGCATAAATCAATAACATTTTTTTTTGAAGATACATAGCCACCAAATGATCCAAGCCCTTTGCTTAAACTACTGATATAAACATCAATACTTTTTGAAACACCATAATAATTTGCCGTGCCTTTACCATCATTACCGACAACAAAATCTCCATGAGCGTCATCTAGTATAGTTACAGCATCATTTTTTTCAGAAATTTCAGAAACAGTCTTTAAATCAGAAAAATCTCCATCCATACTAAATATTCCTTCCGTGATTACAAATTTTCTTCTAGCTTCTCGTTTAATTTTATTAGTGAGATCATCCATGTCATTATGTTTAAAAATTAATAACTTAGCACCACATAGTTTACAGGCTTCAATCAGACTTGTATGGTTTAGTTTATCGCTTAATATCAAGTCATTTTTTTCAATTAGCGAGGATATTACACCAAGATTTGCCATATATCCTGTTGGAAAAATTAGTGAATTTCCTTGTGATTTATGTTTTGATAATTTTTTTTCAAGTGTATTAAATAAATTATCATTTCCGGCAACTAAGCGAGAACTAGATTGATTTTGTTTGTTAAGAATTCTTGGCTGTCTTATTCCCAAGTAATCATTTGAACAAAGATTTATGAGAGTTTTGGAATTAATTATAATATATGGGCCAGTAATTTTAACAGCATGCATTTTTCTATAAAGATTATTTTTTTTGATATTTTGTAATTGAGTATTTACATACTCAAATTTAGATTTCAAGATTTATCTCTTTAATCATTTCAAAGTCTTTTTTTATTGTATTTCCATCCATAGTCAGGTATCCTGCACTGATAATTCCATTTGCACCACTAAGTAGTAGTTTTTGACCGTCATCTTTCAGATTAAGTTCTCTTCCACCCGAAATCTTAATTATTGAATTTGGTAGAATGAATCGAAGTGTACTAAACACTCTTAAAATTTCTGTGTTATCTAATGGCGTTTGTAATTCTAATGGCGTTCCCTGCATAGGAACTAGTATATTGATAGTAACTTCTTCAGGTTCAAATTCTGCAATTTCAAAAATTAGTTCCTCACGCTGCTTTCTGGTTTCACCAAGACCGATAATACCACCAGTACAAAGTTCTAATCCAGCTTTTCTTGCAATTTTCAGTGTATTTACTCTATCATGGTAAGAATGGGTTGAACAAATTTCCGAGAATTTACTGCTAGATGTTTCTAAATTGTGATTATATCTTTTTACTTCTAGTTTTTTTAATATTTTAGCCTGTTTTTCCGTCAAAAATCCAAGACTACACTCAATTGTAATTCCTACTTTTTCATTAATTTCTTCAATAATCCTACAAACTTTTTTAAAATCATACTTGTTAGGTTCTCGCCACGCAGCGACCAAGCAAAATGAATTGGCGCCATCATTTTTTGCATTAAGAGCCTGCTGAACTATTTGTTCAGGTGGTGGAAGTTTGTAATCATTAATTTTTGTATTGAAAAATGCAGATTGAGAACAAAATGTACAATCCTCACTACAAAAATTTTTTTTGATATTTGCTAGTTCCTCTATATCTACCTTTGATCCTTGAAAATGTCTTGTAATAGAATTTGCTGCATCTGTTAAATCCATAATAAATTCATTATCCACATTAAATAGTTTAGACGCAATAGATTTGGTAATTTTTTTACCAGTAATGATATCATTATTACATTTTAAAATCAATTTTTGCTCTTCATTCATAATTATTTTAAATTTTGTCTATAATTAAGCGTTAACCACTGTATTTTTTGAAGTTAACGATTAATTACTAGTAGTTAATGTTATTGCAATAGTGAAAAATCAAAGTTATGTTTGGCACCCAAATACACAGATGCTAGAGTGGTTAAAATTTCCTAAGATTGTTAGAGGAAATGGAATGTGGTTGATTGATCAAGATGGAAACAAGTTTCTTGACGGCGTTGCAAGTATGTGGTGTAATGTTTGGGGTCACTCTAAAAAAGAATTAGTAGATGTAATAATTAAACAGACAAAAAAATTACAACATTCCTCATTATTCAACTTTACAAATGAACCTATTGAAATTTTAGCCAAAAAACTAACAAAACTTTCCCCAGGTATGGCACAAGTATTCTTTTCAGATAATGGTTCTACTGCTATGGAAGTTTCTATAAAGATGGCGTTGCAATATTGGAATAATCTTGGCCTAAAAAATAAGACAAAAATTACTACATTAGAAAATGGTTATCATGGTGATACATTTGGCGCAATGTCAGTAGGTTATGTTCCTGAATTTTTTTCAAAGTTCAGAACTAAATTATTTTCAACAGTACAATTTCCAGTTCCTAATTCTTATCATATGCCTAATAATTTTACAAAAAATGAATTTACGGATTATTGTTTAGAAAAAATTGATAAAAAACTATGTGAAGATGAGTCGATTGCAGCTTTTGTTATGGAGAGTGGTGCACAGGTGGCTGGCGGTGTTAATATTTACCCAGTAAGATTTCAGAAACAAGTTAATGAGATATGTAGAAAATATGATGTATTATTTGTATTAGATGAGATTGCTACAGGATTTGGCAGACTTGGTTCTATGGTTGAATATAAAAATCAAAAGTGTCGTCCTGATATTGTATCTTTTGGAAAAATGTTAACTGGTGGGTATCTAACACTGGCAGCCACGTTAATGACAAAAAAAATATCAGATTCATTTTTAGGCAGATTTTCAGAAATGAAACATTTGTTTCATGGACACACATATACTGGAAATCCGATTGCAGCTTCACTTGCCAATGAAAACCTAAGATTATATCAAAAAACAAAACTAATTCAAAAAATTCAAAAAACTTCAAATATTCTTAAAGAGAGAATTTCTGAATTTTATGATTTTGAATTAGTTGGAGATGTCAGACATAAGGGTATGTTAATGGGAATTGAGTTAGTTGAGGACAGAGAGAAAAAAAATCCTATGAGAACAAAAAAATCAATTAATAAAATTGTTTTTGATGAGGGTAAAAAACATCATATTTTTTTTAGGACGTTAGGTAATATCATCATGTTAGTTCCACCACTTGCAATTTCAAAAAAAGAAATTAATTTGTTAATTGACGGAACGTTAGATACCATTAAGGGTATTACTAGGTTAACAAAATGAAGTCAATTTTTGTTACTGGTACTGATACAAACATTGGAAAAACGAGTGTTGCCGCTGGAATTGCTTATGCATTAAAAAGATCTGGTATTGATGTTGGTATAATGAAACCATTTGTTTGTGATGCTAATCAACCAGTTGATTCTTTAACTGATGATGTGTCTATACTTGCTAATGCAGCAGGAATAGATGATTCACGGGAACTTGTAAATCCATTTTTTTTCCCTATTTCAGCTTCACCATATACTGCCGCAAAAAATCTCGATGCTGAAATTAACCTGGAACTTGTTTTTGATTGTTTTAAAAAATTGTGCAAATTACATGATGTAATTGTAGTTGAGGGTATAGGTGGTATTATGACACCGATTATCAAGGATTTCGCAGTTATCGATCTGATAAAAAAATTTCGTACAAATACACTAATTGTGACAAGTGCACAAATTGGAACAGTAAATCATACAGTTATGACATGTAAAATGTGTGATAATCTAAATGTCCCAGTGAAAGGCCTAATCATAAATAATTTTGACACCACGGGATATCCTATACGTGAATTAGAAAATGATCTGTCTATATTGACTAATTTGCCTGTATTATGTTCATTACCGCATCAAACAGAATTTAGCATAACTAATTTTTCGCAGGTCATTACTAGCCAATTAGATCTTTCAACCTTGTTTAGTTACTAGTATATTCAATAATTTTATTCTACAAATGTATATTGACGTTCACCCCTACTTTCAGTAGATGTTTTAACGTCAATAACAACGAATTCTTTATTGGCTGAACGAATATGACCATCTAATCCGCGTTTATTTTCATGTAATTCCTCATATTCATCTAATGTTAACTTTGTCCGTGGTCCAATTTCTGTTTCCATATTCATCTCTTTTACAACTTCCTCATATTCAGGTTGAACTACACCACTGAATATCATAGCGCTAGCTCCGCTTCCATAGGAACAAAATCCTATACGTTTTCCTTCCAGGTTTACACTTTTTTGGTATTCAAATTCTAAGCTGCTTCTAAATCCAAGATATAGTGATGCAGTATATAGATTGCCTATCATTTTAGACGCAATCAATGAACTAGCTAATTTTGATTCATAAAGTTCTACATACTTATCAGTTTTTGTAAATAATTTTGTAAACTGGTGATCTTTTGACATAAATTCCGCATCTGCAAGAACTGATTCGATTGTACCACGTGGATCTTTTGGTAAAGGTTCCTCCATCCCTATTTCTTCAATTATGTTTTTCCATCTAGGTAACGTTCTCCATTCATGCCTAACAAGATAAGCAAGAGCCTTTTTACCCATATTACTATATGGAAGATGCATGTTCAGATAATCAACATGGTCAAGAATAGTTTCATCATCTTTTAATTTGATCAGTCCAGTCTCCTTCACTTTCCTTTTGTAGTCTATCAACGCATTTTTTACTTGAATTAAATAAAGAAGATTAGAATATTGACCATGAACAATTGGTGTTTCTTTTCCAAATGGTCTGTAAAAATCATATTCGTTTTTAATTGACGTTGATGTTACTTTTGGGTCAAATGCTAGTAATCTAGGCTTATCATTCAGTAACATTGCAATAGCACCAGCCCCTTGAGTTACCTCACCGCTAGAACCCAAGTCATATTTTGCAATGTCTGAAACAACTACTAGAGCATATTTGTCTTCAGCTTCACCCGCTCTAATCCAATTAGTATTATCATACAATGCATATGAACCACTAACACAAGCAAATTTACATTCAATTCCGCCACAATGTCCAAAAGTTTCTTGTCCGTAGATTTGTTCTAACATTCCTATAACATAAGAATTCATAGCCTTTGATTCATCAAAGGATGATTCTGTTGCAACATATAGTCGGCCAATCTGGTCAGGAGTAAGTTTATTTTTTTGCATAACTTTAAGGCAAGCATTTGCAGCAAGACACGCAGGATCTTGATTAGTATCTACTATTGCCATTTGTCCAATACCTAAACCCCGCTCTAATTTTGCAGGATCTAGTCCTCTTGCCTTTGCAAAATCATGTGCATCAACATATAGATGTGGAACGTATATTGACATATCATCTATACCTGCGGCCATGAGCTATGCCTTCAGACTTAGGATATATACATTTCCTGTTAATTTATTCAGATCTTATAATAAATTATTACCACTGGCAGTAATCAAACATGATAGTTATTCTTTTAGCACTGAATCAAAGATTTGTTTAAAAACATCATATGGCTGAGCGCCAGTAATTTTTATCACATCATTTTTTTGATCAATTACAAAAAATGTGGGCGTCGCTGTTACGCCTACTGTAATACCATCTATATGGCTTGCTCTAACCAATCCTTTCCATTTTGATTGGGACATACAATCTGTAAACATATCCATATCTAATCCCAATCTATTTGCAAATTCGTAAAGATTTTCTAAGTTTGCCCATCCAGTACCTTCACCAGACCAATTATCGTATAACATTGCATGATATTGCCAAAAGACGTTTTGGTCATTTGCACAATGTGCAGCATTTGCAGCGTTGAATGAATCATCGCCAACAACTATAAAGTCCTTAAACAACAACTTTACTTTTCCTGTTTTAACATAATTTGTTATAATTGATTTTTCTGTTTCATGAAAAAATTTACTGCAAAATGTACATTGATAATCTCCAAATTCAACTAACGTGATCTGCGCATTTCTATTTCCCAAAATCGGCGATGCATTATCAGTGAATGAAGAAAGTGTAATTTTTTTTGTTGTGTCAACTTCACTAATAGTTATTTCATCCAAAACTTGTGTTGTTTCACTGTTAATCGTATTTGTTATTAATATGACACAGAATATACATGCAAATGTAATACCAGCTCCGATTCCAAGTGATGGCCAGTGAATTTTGCTGGCTATTTTATGCGATTTTATTGTATGTCGATTCGACAAAGTTTCATTTGAATCAGTATCATTATTTTTTTTTTGAGGTTCTAAACTTTTTTTATTATCATTATGGTTTACAAAAAAACTCGGTATTTTATCGTCTGATGACGATTCAGGATTTGTTTTCACTATACCGTGAAAAAATCATTCGAATTTAGGTCTTTGTAAACACCTAAGAAAGTAAAATCATTGGAAATTAATCATTGATAACCATTATAGATCGTTAAACATGCAGTATGTAAATAAATGACAAACTTTCAAAACAATCGTGAAGAAAGTTTTTGTAAATGGTTATGGATCAATAGGAAGCCGTATTGCAAAATTTATCAAAGACGATTCAGACATAGACGTGATAGGGATAGGAAAATATTCTCCTGATGAGAAAGTGCAACAGGCAATAGATAGTGGATTTTCTGTTTATGTACCTGAAGATAAGATTATTAATTTTAATGATTATAATATATCAGGTTCAATTGAATCTATTTTGAATGACTGTGACTTAGTGATTGATGCTTCACCAGGTGGGAAAGGAATTTCCAATAGGAAAAATATCTATGAACCAAAGGGTATTAAGGCTATTTTTCAGGGAGGTGAAACAATTTTTAATGATAATGCAGTTGCAGATATTCTTTTTAATTCTAGAGTAAACTATGCTGAAGCATTTGACAAAAAATACGTGATGCAGGGAAGTTGCAATGTAACTGGTATGGGCAGGATCTTGAATCCATTAAAAGAAAAATATGCTAATTCAATAACAAGATTTGATGTAACACTTGTTAGAAGATGGGCAGATCTTGAACAAACTGATAAAGAAATTACAGATACTATTGAAATGACAGAACAGCCACACCATGGAACGGATGTTAAATCATTTTTTAGAAATGACGTTCCACTTTTTGTTAGAGCGATTAAAGTTCCGACAAGACAAATGCATTTGCATATTATGGATATACGTTTCAATGAAAAGGCCCCAACTACAGATGAAATTCATTCACTATTCAAAAATGAATATGGCATTGCAATTCTATGGATTGCTAAAGGAACGAAAGACATTCGTAACTTTGCTGAATCCACAAAATTCAACTTCAAGGATACAAATATGCTACATATACACGCGAATATGACTAAATCAATCGATGATACAATTCAGTTGATGTATTCTGATGATCAAACTGGTATAGTAATCCCAGAGAATCATATGCTACTACAGGCAATGTTATTCCAACGTGATTATAATGATGCAGTAAAACGAACAGAAAAATTATTT
>LUMJ01000169.1_pt1 | contig 33342 bp, 37 predicted proteins | sample 729631 | NCBI WGS metagenome assembly LUMJ01 (sample SAMN03860266, study PRJNA289734) | marine metagenome | biome: seawater column; feature: ocean; material: water; isolation source: Red Sea water column Station 22 - depth 500m | place: Saudi Arabia: Red Sea | collected 2011-10-15 | depth 500 m
AGAAAAAAGTGCTATTTATATGCACAGGCAATGCATGCCGTTCACAGATTGCCCATGGATTACTCAATGATATGGCTGGTGATCAATTCGAGGTATGCAGTGCAGGGACTCATCCCAGCCACGTTCATCCAATAAGCATCGCCGTTATGGAAGAAATTGGAATTGATATTTCCTATCACACTTCTGATTCTATCGATTCTTACTTACATAGCGGTATTGATATTGTAATTACTGTATGTGATAATGCAAATCAGGCTTGCCCTACTTTCCCTGAAAATGTTAAACGTATTCATTGGAGCATTGATGATCCATTCCGCGGGTGGAATTTTGATCATAATCAATTGGATGCATTTCGTGAAACGAGAAAAAAAATCAAAAAACATATTAAATCGTTTTTAGAAATGGGGGGGGAGACAAAATCTTGATTAACTGTATTTTGATCTCCTAAAAAAATAGGTCCTAATTAAAAGAAAAAACTTAAACTATTTTCTTATCTTATTAACCAAAGTAGGAAAATTACCCGGTTTCTACAATTTTCAATAAATATTGACCATATTTGTTATTGGCTAGTTCATTACCCAATAATTGCAGTTGATACTTATCAATATATTTCATCCTAAAAGCAATTTCTTCTATACAAGATATTTTCATCCCTTGACGTTTTTCTAATGTTTGAACAAATTGGGAAGCTTCCAATAGAGAATCATGGGTACCTGTATCCAGCCAGGCATACCCACGTCCCATTTGTTCTACCTGTAACCGATCCTGGTTGAGATAATATTGATTCACATCTGTGATTTCTAACTCTCCCCTTGGGGATGGCTTTTGATTTTTAGCTACTTCAACCACATCATTCGGATAAAAGTACAATCCAGATATCGCATAATTACTCTTGGGGTTTAATGGTTTTTCTTCGATTGATATTGCATTGCCGTTTTGGTCAAATCCTACTACACCATATCTTTCAGGATTATTCACATAATAACCAAAAACTATTGCATCTTTTGAAGATTGAACTACTTTAACACTTTCCTGTAAACGCTCCGGAAGATGCCCCCCATAAAAAACATTATCTCCAAGAATGAGAGATACATCATCATTCCCAATAAATTCTTCTCCTAAAATAAATGCCTGAGCCAATCCATCCGGGGAGGGCTGTACTATATAGGAAAATGATAAACCTAATTGAGATCCATCTCCTAAAAGTGATTCATATTTTGGTGTATCTTCCGGCGTAGAAATAACTAGAATATCCTTAATCCCTGCCAACATCAGCGTTGATAATGGATAATAAACCATTGGTTTATCATAAATTGGCATCAGTTGTTTGCTGGCCACTTTTGTTACGGGGTAAAGCCGTGTTCCGCTACCCCCAGCTAGGATTATTCCTTTCATAATATCTTCAATTGATGATAGAACTGTTTCTCATTATTGGTGATTGTAGTCTGAAGTTAAGCAAATGTTCCTTTTTTCTGAGGAATAAAGTTTATCTATTTTTATCCCGATTGAAAGCCATAATTTATCTTATGCGACTTATTATTATCCTCCCTCTCATTTTTTCATCTGCTTTGGGGCAGAATTATACCTGGCCAACAGATGTGGGTAAAAATCTTTCATCCAATTTTGGTGAATTCCGTACAACCGGTTATCATTTGGGGCTGGATATCAAAACTAAAGGAACAACTGGTCATCCGATCTATGCAGTTGATGATGGAATTATTTCACGGATTGTGACTAATTATTCCGGATTTGGTCGTGCCCTTTATCTAACCCTTAATGATGGACAAACTGCTGTTTATGCACATTTAAGCAAATTTACACCAAAACTGGAACGGCGCCTGAAACAAGAGCAAGAAGCACAACAATCTTATGTGACAAATATATTCTTATCTAGTGATGAATTTCAGTTTTCAAAAGGTGATATCATTGCGTATTCTGGTAATACAGGATTTTCATTTGGGCCCCATCTCCATTTCGAAATTCGCAATACATTTGGGCAAACCCTAAACCCTTTGACAAATGGGCTAAATCAGGATGATCGACTGGCGCCAATTGTTGAAGAACTCGCATTTATTCCATTAAATAATGATAGTTGGGTCAATGGAAATCAACTTCCCCAAAATTTTCCTGTATTCAGAGATAAAAAGGGGGATTATCTCTTCCCTGATACTATCAATATTTCTGGAATGCTCGGAATGTCAATCAAAGCTTACGATAAACGACAAGGTGCCAATAACATTTACCAGCCTCATCGTATTGAAGTTTACATTGATGAAAAGCTACACCATTACCTTCAGTTTGACCGACTGGATTATAATTGGCTACCAACTGCAAACTATATCCGAGATTATCGGAATGCACGATTGAATATGGGCGATTTTATTAAACTGTATCAAAATGATACTGATCCGAAAGTCCCCATCCATAACAATGATACTAATGGCATATTAAATATTAGCCCAGGATATCATTCTGTAAAAATTTTCCTTATGGATGTTCTTAAAAACACCCGTATTGTTCATGGAACTGTTTTTTCAATGGCGCCTTTCCAAATGACTATAGAAAAATTGGGTGAGACAGATGAAATCATTTCATTTTTTCTACAACCCAAAAGTATCACCATACCGATTCAATCGGTTATTGCATATTCATTTACTCCTTATGGTTTTGCTGATGAAAAAATAACTATACTTTCATCTGAGCAGGTTGAGGCAGGACGTATTATTACAGTCCCCAAAAAACAGGTGGAACGAAGAGCCATTCAATTCATCAGCCAAAATAAATTAGGGACACGATCTTTTCCAATTCATTGGGTTGACACCAAAAACACTGCAAACCATTTAAGTGTCAACATTGATCTGGATATTTCTCATACAGATGCGGGTGTTTATATACAGGTGCAGCCAGAGCAGATTGTGAATGCAAATCTTTCTCTAAGACTAAAAGGAGAGTATCAATATGAAACAATTCCCTTAAATCAGATTCAGCCTTCAGTTTATTTAACAAATCCAATTTCTCCAGTGAAGTTTGAGCACGTTGACCAAATTGAAGCTATTTTAAAGGGTTCAATTGAAAGACAGGTTCGGTTTGATTTTCCTTATACTGTGGCAATGCCCGGTACTTCTGTTACAGTTGTTTCCAAAGATAGTTACTGTTCCATTCGTACCAATAAATCATCTGTGACAAGCCCCACATTAATGTGGCTCGAAGCAGTACATAAGTACGCCTCTGTTACAAATGGAGAACTTTTATCTCGTGTTTATCAACTCCAGCCTTTTGAACGTCCTCTATTGAAACCGGTGAATATTGGCATTCGTTATCCATCCAAACTGAAAGATCGGAAAAAAATTCATCTTTATTATTATGATCAAAATGAAGGCTGGAGTTTTATTCCTACTGAAAACAATCATGAGCGACAAGTCCTCACTGGGGAAGTTGGGCACCTTGACGCTATTGCAATAATTGAAGATAACACACCACCAAAAATCAAATCCATGCATCCGGGGAATGATGGAAATTATCCTTCTTTGGAATTAAATCAATTTCAAATCAGAATTCAAGATGATCTGTCCGGAATTGAGGCCGCGGAATCATCTTTTAATTTTATTCTTGATAACCAGCCCTTGATATTTGCTTACCAGCCCAAATCCAAAATCATTTCATATGAGCTTGAGGAACCCCTAGCAATTGGAACCCATACAATTCAATTTAAAGTGCGGGATCGGGCCGGGAATGAATCCAGTGAAAACATTGAATTCAAAGTATACTGATGTTTTTCCCTTATAAAGATGACAATCCACGGGTTTTGATTCCTTATGTGACCTATAGCCTTATCGCTTTTAATATATTCATATTTTTATATCAATTTGGGATGGAATTTTCTGATCCGGAAACTGCTGGTATCTTCATTTATACATTTGGGCTTATCCCAGCTGATTTTTCTATAATCACAATGTTTACTTCTATGTTCCTTCATGGGGGGATCGCCCACATCCTTGGGAATATGTGGTTTCTATGGATCTTCGGTGACAATGTTGAAAGCACACTGGGGCATGTCAAATATACCCTATTTTATTTACTGTGTGGTGTGGCAGCAGCCCTATGTCAGGTCCTAATGAATCCTGGCTCTGAAATTCCCATGGTGGGTGCATCTGGAGCAATTGCTGGGGTCTTAGGATTATATATGATTCGATTCCCCCGTGCCAGGGTTCACGTATTTATCTTTATCCTAATTTTTTTCACAACTATTCGTGTACCAGCGAATATTGTCTTGGGTTTCTGGTTTTTTAACCAGTTAACAAATGGGATGGGCACTCTTGGTCTGGATACTACTGGTGGCGTAGCCTGGTTTGCTCATATAGGTGGATTTATTGCTGGTATTATTCTAAACCAAGCATTTAAACTCATCCAGATTAAATCAATGTAAGTACTGAGAACCATGGAATTGAATTATCATAATACTCGATTGATATTTGTTATTTTTCTTGCTTTTTGTATTTCATGTGAGGACAATGACTCAGAGGATAATAACTCAGATGTTAATTGTGATATTTATAGTGGTCGTGGGAATTTAGTATCATACGATCAAATAGTTGAGTTTAACAAAGAAGCATTTGAGATAGTAATTAAGAATATTTACGGGTTTGACCCTAATGTCTTTGACATCCAAAACCCCGTAAAAGTGTATAAAATTATTTATGAATCCATTGGGGTTGATGGTAAACCAACTGAACTTTCAGGGGCAGTATATGTACCACAACTTGAAGAGAAAAGGGCATTACCTACATTAAAAATTTCTCACTATACAATTACAGAACGAGATGCTGTTGCCTCTGTAAGGCCAAATGTTTCACCCCAGAGTTTACTTGGTTCTATGCAAGGTTATTTTGCTATATATGCCGATGGTATTGGATTTGGTATATCAGAAACACAGGCACCTTTTGTTAATAAACGGTTAAGCGCAATATCAGGTATTGATCTCCTTCGCGCTTCAAAGGAATTTGCATGTGAAAATGGTATTGAATTAAACGATCAACTATTTACAACAGGATATTCTGCAGGGGGATATGGCACAATGGCATTTCATCAAATTTTAGAAGAAGAATACTCCGATGAATTTACAGTAACAGCCAACGCCCCCTTGGCTGGTCCATACTCCCTACCTGAAATGGCAACCAGAATATTTACTGATGGTATATATAAACAGCCTTATTACTTAGGTTTTGCACTGTGGGGTTATATGCTTGGTACTGGAGATTATGAATCCCTTAACCGTTGGGTTAAACCTCAGTTTAGGGAAGCAATTATGACAATGTATGATGGGAATTATTCTGGTGGTCAAATTAATAGCGCGCTGAATGATACCATGTCCATTTTACTTGATCCAAGTTTTTTAAGCAATTTTCTTGGTAACGGCGAAATTGAATTCAAAAATTATTTAAAGAAAAATAGTTTCATTTATGATGGATGGGTACCTAAGGCGCCGATTCACTTTATGCATGGTGAAGATGATATCACTGTATTTTATTCTCAGATGGAATTGGGTAACAATGCTTTAATTGCCGATGGTGCTAGTAATATACAAACATCAACTTATCCCGGTGATCATGGAGGTGCTGTTGCCGATTGTATGATCAACTCGATTAAATGGTTTAATACAATAAAAAAATGACTCCAATAATTCAAACAGCGATCCAAATGATGGATAAAGCCAGGTCGCCCTACTCTAAATACAGAGTTGGGGCTGCTGTAGAAACAATCGAAAATAAAATTATCGGTGGATGTAACGTAGAAAACGCCAGTTATCCTTTATCAAATTGTGCTGAAAGAACAGCTTTATTTACTGCTACCGCAGAAGGTTATTCTCAATTTAAAGGGTTAGCTGTGGCAACTGAAAATGGCGGTTTTCCCTGCGGTGCCTGTCGACAGGTAATTTGGGAAATATGTGGTGATATTCCCATTTATATATGTAATACAAGTGGACTTGTTCAAGAAACAAGTAGTGCAGCATTATTACCTAATCCATTTGATGAATCTCAATTAATATGAGCATATCTCCAATATTAATCGGTATTGGCGGCGGTACTGGCTCCGGCAAGACAGCAATTGCAAAAAATTTATTAGAAGAATATGGCGAAGGTGAAGTTGTTGTCATCGAACAAGATGCATATTATTGCGATATTTCAGATCTCCCATTGAAAGAACGACACCAGCAAAATTTTGACCACCCTGATGCAATCGATATTGAACTTTTTAACAAACAGCTGATCAGTCTAATGAAAGGGCAGTCAATAGATATGCCTGTTTATGATTTTGCCAACCATACTAGAAAAACGCAAACACGCAAAGTGAATCCTCACCATGTCGTTGTAGTTGAGGGCATATTAACTTTACACTATCCTGTACTTAGGGAGCTCATGGATATTAAAATATTTGTGGATACACCCGATGATATCCGTTTTATTCGACGTGTTTCTCGCGATGTAGAAGAACGTGATCGAACTGTCCAATCGGTTATAGATCAGTATTTAAAAACTGTTCGACCAATGCATCAACAATTTGTTGAGCCATCTAAATATTTTTCCGATATTATCATCCCCGAAGGGGGACAAAATAAGGTGGCTATTGACCTCCTCAGAACCAAAATAAACGCAATATTATCATAAACAATAGAAATTTCAGCACAGATTGTGCTTACTATTTATTATAAATGACACTTACACCAATTAACTCCGGGTGGATTGAGATGATTTGCGGTAGTATGTTCAGCGGAAAAACAGAAGAATTAATACGGCGAATTAGACGCGCTGAAATTGCCAAAATGAATACCATTATTTTTAAACCACAAATTGACGATCGCTACAGCTCTAATCATGTGGTTTCCCATAATCAATCCAAACTGGCATCAAAACTGGTTAAACACTCAAAAGAAATTCTTGATGAATCATCCAAGATGGATGTGATTGGTATTGATGAAGCACAATTCTTTGATAATGGCATTGTCAAGGTTTGTAAATCATTAGCAAATAATAACAAACGCGTTGTTGTTGCCGGATTAGATACTGATTACCTTGGCAAACCATTCGGTCCCGTTCCTGCCCTAATGTGTGAAGCTGATTATCTAGATAAATTAACTGCGATTTGTATGCAATGCGGTAATCCTGCATCATACAGTCAAAGATTAACTCAAGATTCTGAGCAAGTGGTTATTGGTGAGAAGGATATATATGAAGCGCGATGCAGAAATTGTTTTGAGGTACCTAAGAAATAAATGGAGCGGTTCATCGGTATTTTAGGAATTCTGGTTTTATTGGCAATTGCATTTGCAATGTCTAACAACCGCAAATCAATTCCCTGGAGGTTGGTCATTTGGGGTCTTGGTTTGCAATTTATATTTGCCATTTTTATTTTGAAAACCCCTATCGGTCAGCCATTTTTTGGAGCTATTGATACAGCAATTAAAAAAATACTCGGTTTTTCTGATGCAGGAAGTGATTTCCTATTTAAATCATTCGGCACAGGTATTGTAGAAGCTCCATTGATGAATTTTGCTTTTCGGATCCTACCAACCTTGATATTCTTTTCTTCCTTGATCGCAATACTTTACCATTTCGGTATTATACAATTCATTGTGAAATGGGTTGCCCGTGCTATGCAGAAAACCATGAGAACCAGTGGTGCAGAAACACTGAGTGTTTCTGCAAATATTTTTGTGGGCCAAACAGAAGCACCGCTTATGGTCCGGCCTTTTGTGTCAAAGATGACAAGGTCAGAATTAATGGCAGTGATGATTGGTGGTTTTGCAACCGCGGCTGGGGGTGTCATGGCTATGTATGTGAAAATACTGGCAGATATCCCTGGGATTGCCGGTCACTTGATGGCAGCGTCAATTATGAGTGCACCAGCTGCTCTTGTAATTGCAAAAATCATTTATCCAGAGACAGAATCATCGGATACAATGGGTGATTTGAAAATTGAGCTAGAAAAAAAAGATGATAATGTGATGGAAGCACTTTCTCGAGGTGCTACAGATGGAATGAAATTGGCAGCAAATGTAGGTGCAATGCTGATTGCTTTTGTGGCCATGATTGCATTAGTCAATGCTATTCTTGGGGTAATGGATCTTAGTCTTCAGCAAATTCTAGGATGGATATTCAGTCCACTAGCATGGGTGATGGGTATCCCATGGCATGAAGCCGGTATTATGGGAACCCTCATGGGTGAAAAACTAGTATTAACTGAACTTATTGCTTATGGTGATCTTGCAGAATTACGTGCCACAAACTCTATTTCGGATCGAACCGCTATCATCGCTAGTTATGCTTTATGTGGGTTTGCCAATTTTGCTTCAGTGGGTATTCAGCTTGGGGGTATTGGAGGTATTGCGCCGGAAAGGCGAAAAGATTTGGCTAAATTAGGGCTTAAGGCTATGTTCGGAGGTGCGTTGGCTTCCTGGATAACGGCCACTTTAGCAGGAATATTAATTTAAACAAAAGTTTTACGGATTTATGCACCTCATATTTTTAGGCCCTCCTGGTGTCGGTAAAGGAACACAGGCAAAACGTATTTGTGATCGTTTTGATATTATTCACCTTTCAACAGGTGAGATTCTTCGCACTGAAATAGCAGTACAATCGAATGTTGGTAATCAAGCCAAATCATTTATTGATAATGGGAAACTTGTTCCTGATAATGTTTTATTGGATATAATGGATAATCGGCTGAGAATTAACGATGCACAAAAAGGATACTTACTAGATGGATTCCCGCGTACCATTCCACAAGCGGAAGGACTGGAAAAAATCATGAAAAAGTTATCTCATCCATTGAAAGCAACAGTCAGTTTATCAGCTGATGAAGATGCATTGGTCCAACGACTCATTAATCGTAGCCTAGAATCCGGGCGTAGTGACGATGCGCCGGATATTATACGCCAACGCCAAAAAGTATATTGGGAGCAGACGGCTCCGCTTTTAGATTATTATCGATCGAAAAATTTATTGAAAGAAGTGAACGGTATTGGTGAAATTTCTAAAATTACGGAACGGATATTAGAGGTTTTGATTTAGAATGTTAAAAATCGGACTTACAGGAGGAATAGGTAGCGGGAAAAGCACTGCAAGTATGCACTTCCAATCATTAGGTGCATATATTTTAGATGCAGATAGAGAAGCAAAAAACCTGATCACAACCGATGAGACAGTTCAGCACGAATTAATTTCTGAATTCGGAACGGATATTATTGATGTATCGGGGCAGGTAGATAAAAAAAAATTGGCTCGAGTTGCATTCCAAGATGATGACCATCAACAACGCTTAAATTTTGTTGTTCATCCTTACATTTTTGATTTAATTGACAAAGATTTTAATCGCATACTAGATAAAGGGAAACACGATATTTTTATTGTGGACGCAGCTATGATTTACGAATCTGGTTATGATACTCACCTTGATTACGTGATTGTGGTTACAGCCCAATTACAACACCGTATGGAGAGGGCATTAGCTAGAAAAACACTATCTCGGGAAGAAATTCTAAAACGAATCGAATTCCAATGGACAGAAATAGATAAAATAAACATGGCTGATTTTGTTATTCATAATGATGAAACAGAAGCCAAATTGAAAAAAAACATAGAGTCTCTTATCAAAAAGCTGACTTAAAGTAATAAAATTATGATCTAGTGAATTACTCTGCGTAGAGCCCGCGGTTTATCCAAAATTTCCTTTAATACAATTGCACGCTTCAAATCATTCATACTAGTGAATGATAAACTAAAAGCAGACATTTTAACTTTCTGTTTTTTCCAGTATTTATATTCTTCATGTATTGGTTCTGGGTCCGGTTCTGGGTCCGGTTCTGATAGATCTTCAAATACAACATGAGAGTTTTCATCGGAAGCAACCACGACTTCTTTTTCAGGTTCGATTTCTTCCACTTCTTCATCAAAATATATGTTTTCGATTTCTTCTTCACTAATTTCTTCTGGATCTTCCACCAAATCCTTCATATCTCTAAATAAGTCCTGAAGAAATTCGGCTTGAAACGGATTTGGTTTTACTTCATCAGTCGAATTTGGATCTTCTTTATCTTGTTGCTGGCCGATTGTTTGCTGCCGGCGTTTTTTCATCAACGATGACAGTAAATACAAGACCGCTAAAAAAATCCAATAGCCAATACCTTCCATTTAATCGTTATCCCGATTTGGAGTTTTGCTTGATCCTTCATCAGAACCACCAGAAATAGATTCCCGCATGGATGTATCAGCTTGGATATTTCGCATATTTACATAATCAAATACACCTAATTTACCTTCTCGAAAGGCTTGGGCCATTGCTAAGGGGACCTCAGCTTCTGATTCCACTACTTTGGCCTGCATTTCCTGGGTACGCGCTTTCATTTCCTGTTCTTCAGCTACTGCCATGGCTCGCCGCGTTTCTGCCTTGGCTTGCGCCACTCGTAAATCGGCTTCAGCTTGGTCTGCCTGCAGCTGTGCACCGACATTTTTTCCTACATCCAGATCAGCAATATCGATAGATAGGATTTCAAAAGCTGTCCCTGCATCTAATCCTTTTTCTAGTACTGCGCGGGAAATATTATCTGGATTCTCCAGCACATTGCCATAACTAATGGATGATCCAATAGCACTTACAATACCTTCACCAACACGAGCAATAATAGTATCATCTGTGGCTCCTCCAACTAATCCTGGAATATTTGTCCGGACTGTGACTCTCGCCCGTGCTTTCAGTTCAACACCGTCCTTTGCCACTGCAGATAGGTATCCTTCTCGAGGGGCATCAATCACCTTAGGATAAACACTGGTTTCCACCGCAGTCTTTACATCTCGACCCGCCAAATCAATTGCTGTCGCTGTTTCAAAGGTCAAATGAATTTTTGCTTTATCTGACGCGATCAAAGCCACGACCACATTCGCCACATTCCCACCAGCCAAATAATGCGTTTCCAGCAAATCAGCCTTTAAATGTGTCAGGCCTGCCTTATGGGTATTAATTACACCATCTACAATAAGACGCGGAGATATTTTTCGTAACCGCATGCGGATCAAATCAATAATCGTAATACGACCAATACCCAGACTTACAACTCCTTGAATCCACATTCCAATGGGAACAAAATAGAATAATAGAAAAACAAATATTAGCACCATTGCTAATGTGATAATGGAAATAACACTCATGATTTATTCCTCCAAGTTCAGTTTTCTAACAACCACTCGGTTGCCATCAACCGAGAGAACTTTTACTTTTGAATTCTTTTCAATAAAATCGCCTTCACTCACAACAAAAATACGCTTATTATCAATGATTACCCAACCTGCTGGACGCAGATCAGTTTGGGATACTCCTTCTGCATGAACTAAGTTCTCCCAACCTACAGAAGTACTGTATCCTTCTTCTGCTTTTTCAACATCTGGGGAAGTTAGTTTTTGCCAAAAGACCGTTTTAGTCATCAGTTTGACTAATAAAACAAGTCCAATGATTCCACCAATTATACCAATGGTTAAACCCCATATCAGTAATTCATATAAACCCCATAAAATGAGTGCAATCCCCCCAATCCCCGCAATACCAAAACCTGGAATTATAATGATCTCAACCATCAATAACCCTACCCCAGCCAGAATGATCAGCATATCAGTCATGGTCGCCAGTTTCGCAATATAAGAGGCACCTAACGAAAGGGCCAAACAGGCCAATCCAACAGAACCGGGGATTCCCCAACCAGGACTTTGCAGTTCAAATAAAATGCCTAGGAATCCAAAAGTGGTAAGTAGTGAGGCTACCACTGGATTGGTTAAAAAACGAACAAATGCTTCAGACCAGTTTTCATTGGTATTTTTTAGCTCGGCATCTTCAAGTTCAAGTGCTATAAGCAATTCTTCTAATGTTTCTTGTACTCCATCTGATATATTGTATTTTAAAGCCAATTCTGTTGTAAGAGTAATAAGTTTGCCTTCTTTACGTCCTTCTAAATCTTTAACCTCGATCGAATCACCATTAATGATTAAATGAGTAAAAGACAATTCTTCATCTACCATTCCTTTAGCAATATCCACATTACGATTGCGACTTTCAGCAGTAGAGGCCATTTCTTCCCGCATATAACTAATAACTTTTTCACTTCCCTTTTTCCCCGACATATCAACAGCAGTTGCGGCACCGATGGTTGCACCGCTAGTCATAAATATTTTTTCGCATGATAGTGAAATAAGAGCCCCGGCAGAAATAGCACGCCGATTAATAAAAGCAATAGTTGGAATCTTTGCGCTCAGTATTGCATCTTTAATCTGGGTTGCCGCATCTAAACGACCACCAAAGGTGTCAATATCGAAAATAATTGCTTTTGCATTATCCTCTTCTGCCATTTCAATACTGCGTTCAATAAATGGGGGAAGACCTAAATCGATCGTATCATGAATAGGTACTTTGTATACAATTTGAGATTGCCCAAATGAAATAAGGAAAATAAGAGTGGTTAATATGTGCTGCTTCATTCCTTTGAGTTTAGCCGTTATCTTCGATAAAAACAATGATGGTAACATGAATTTAGAGTAATTTCTTTTACAATTGGTTAGCGAGGCAAGAACCATTTATGACCCTCAAAGACAAATTAACTTATCGTCTATTGCATGTCATTTCCCGTCGGATGCGGCAATTATCAAATATAGCTCGATCCCGATTTGCAAATCAATTGGGGGCATTCGCCTTTAACTGCATACCTATCCGAAAAAAACTAGCATATAATAATATCAAAACAGCATTTCCTAATAACAGTGAAACATGGATCAACAATGTTTTAATAGGTACTTACCGTTTATTTTTTACAAATTTTTTAGAATTTCTTTCTCTTCCAAAATCATACAATTCTATCAATTTTCACGTTAAAAACAAGCACATTCTTGACAAAGCCGCAAAACAAAAAAAAGGTGTAATCATTGTTACAGGCCATTTTGGCTTATGGGAGATATTAGGTTCCTGGCTAGGTGTAAATGGATATCCAATTTGGGGGATTATTCAACGACAAGGGAACCAAGGTGCTGATTTATTTTTTAAAGAAATGCGCGAATCTTACGGTATGAATCATATTTATCGTAAATCTTCCCTCGATAATATGTATAAGCTATTTGAAGAAAATAATATGTTAATCATAGCTAGTGATCAAGATGCAAAAGAGCGAGGTGTATTTGTCCAGTTTTTTGGACAACAATCTTCAACACCTAAAGGAACAGCTATATTTCATATGCGGACAGGTGCACCTATGGTTTTTTCTGTGGCGCATAAAGAAAAAAATGGAACAGTTGTTATTTCATTTTCATCTATTCAATTAAATGGCGATATTTCTATCGAAACTATTACGCAAGCATACACAAAAATGCTAGAAACCAAGGTGCGGGAATATCCAGATCATTATTTTTGGTTTCATCGTAAATGGAAAACCAAATCAAAGGCATGAACCAAAATACACCTGACCGAATAAAATGCAGTTCTGATAATGCAATTCAAGCAGCAGGAAACGCGATTTTATATGGCGGTGTAATTGTTTACCCTACGGATACTCTTTATGGATTTGGGGTAGATGCCCGCAATGAAATAGCCATAAAACGATTAAGAAAAATTAAAGGGCGCAGTACTCCTTTAAGTGTTATTGCCCCAAATTCTAGCACGGTATTATCTTGGGCAGATATCACATATGAAGACTGGGAAATTGTAAAACAATATTTACGAGGACCTACAACTATTATTTTACCTGTTAATGATGGCGTTGTTCATCCTTCAATTCTAGGCGAAGGAAATACCTTAGGTATTCGAATACCTGCCCACCCATTTGGACCAAACTTATGTGAAAAACTTGGATTCCCAATCACAACAACATCAGTAAACAGAACCGGAGAAACTTCATTAAATAATCCAGATGTAATTTCTTCGCAATTTAATGGAGAATTTGATTTATTGATTGATGATGGGCCACTCCCAGAATCCATTGGCTCAACTATATATAAACTGGAAAAATCAAAACTCAAAGTTATTCGTTCTTGAAAAAAATATTTATTACATTCTTATTTTTATCCATTGCATGGTCAAAGGAGGTGCCATTCAAGGCTGGTGAATCCTTACAATATATTGCTGAATTTAATTTCATTCCCGTTGGACAAGCAGAACTCTATGTAACTGGAATCGAACAGATTAACGGAAATGATGCATATCATGTTTCTTTTTCTGCAAATACAAAAGGGTTAGCCAATCAATTATTTCCAATTAAAGATAAAATCGATATTTGGATGGATACAAAAGAATTTTTTACACACAGATTAAAAAAAGATATTAATGAAGGTAATTATGAAAATTCGGTAGATGTAATTTTTGATTATGATAAATCTGTTGCCAAAACTGAAACTAAAGAAGTTGCAATTGATTTTAAAGCACGAGATTCCTTTTCTATGTTTTATTATCTTCGAACTATTCTTCTCAAAGAAAATGAAGTAATGTCATTCTCATCATATGAAGGTAGAAAAATCGTTCATTATAATCTTCAAATGACGGGAAAAGAGACAGTGAACTCACCCCTAGGAACATTTTCTTGCAATGTAATTCGACCATTTAGTGATGGGAAAAACTTATTCAAAAATGCAGGGGATATGCAAATTTGGATCAGTGATGATGATAAGCGGCTACCAGTAAAAATTCAAATTAAAATGAAATTTGGATCCATGATGCTTTTGCTAAAGAAAGTCAGTTAAATAGCAACAATCACTACAAACGCATTAATTCCCAAATAATCTTCCTACATCATTTACTATTACCGTAATCATCAACATCAATAACAAAACCATTCCAACTTGTTGAATGGCTAAACGCATTTTCATGGTAAGTGGTCGACGTATTATTCCTTCAATTAGTGTTATAAAAATGTGGCCACCATCCAGGCCCGGGATAGGTAATACGTTTATAAATGCTAAGTTACAACTAATAAGGGCCATCAGAGATAAAAAGGGAATCCATCCTAATTTTGCTGTTTCACCGGCCAATTGTGCAATAAAAATTGGTCCTCCAAGTTCTTTTATTGAAGCTTGCCCAGATACCAACATTCGTATAGATAACACAAGCATACCAAACCCTCTAGAAGTAGCTCCAATACCCATATTCATACTTTCTATAAATGAGACTGGATAGTATTGATACTTTGGATAAATTCCTATCACACCAAGCGTATCTCCTGACTCAGGATTTATTTGAAAGGTTGTTTCCAACGAGATAGATTGTGTTGTTTCATCTCTTAAATAAGTTAGATCTATCTTCTGATTTGGCATTTGGTGAATTTCTTGGGTCAGTTCTTCCCAAGTTGAAATATTTTTTCCCCCTACCATTTTAATTTTATCACCTACTTGTAACCCGGCAATATCAGCTGGTAACCCCGGCACCAATTCATTAATCACCGGTGTGTTTGAAATATTCGGTTTGCCAATAGAGTAGGATAACCCCGTAAAGATAACAAAGGCTAAAAGTGTATTCATAATAACACCAGCACTCATAAACCAAATTTGTTGCCATTTTGGTTTACTCATCAATTCATAGGGTTCGTGTTTATAAGTTGCATCCATACTTTCGTCAATCATACCAGCAACTTTCACATATCCACCAAATGGAATAATAGCAAAACAATATTCGGTACCGGTTCCTTTTCTACCAGAACGTGTAATTAATGTCGTCTTAATTGGACCCCATTCCAATTTCCCTTTTTCATTTTTTCGATAGAAAAAAAACTGGAATTTCCAACCATCTTTGATGGAAGTAAAAGCCATGAGACGCGGTGGATAACCAATGGAAAAACGTTCTACTCGAACGCCAATCGAACGTGCCGCTAGATAATGACCAAGTTCATGGATAAAAATCAGGACACCTAATAAAACAATTGTTGCAATTAAAGTTGTCATTTCAAAAAATCAATTTCATATTAGCTTAAATGTAACATTTTTTAAATATATCGACTCTCAAAAGATTTTACAAAATTACTAGTCCAATTTTCCAAGCTAAGTAATTCCTCCAAAGATGGTTGTTCGATCCATTCATGATTCTCACATGTCTTTTCAATTATTTCCGGGATTTCTAAAAAACCAATTTCACCATCTAAAAATCGATAAACGGCTTGTTCATTGGCAACATTTAATACGGCTGAATTTGTACCACCATTCTTCATCGCGCTGTAGGCTAAACCAATGCATGGAAAGCGGTTTAAATCAGGCTTTTGAAAAGTGAGGGATTCAATCTCGATTAAATCCAACCCTTGCCAGGTAGCAGAAATGTGGCGTGGATAGGTAAGTGCATATTGAATTGGTATTTTCATATCTGGCATACCAAGTTGTGCCTTTACCGACTTATCTTTGAATTCCACCATGGAATGAATTATCGATTCAGGATGCACAACAATATCAATTTTTTTTGTATTTAAACCAAACAACCAATGAGCTTCAATCACTTCGAGTCCTTTATTCATCATTGTAGCTGAATCGATAGTGATTTTATTCCCCATTTTCCAGTTAGGGTGTTTCAAAGCATCCACCGGTTTTACATCTTTAAATCTATACAAATCCAGGGTTCGAAAAGGACCACCGCTTCCGGTAAGAATGATCCGTTCAACATCTTCCATAGTTTCACCAGTAAGGCATTGCCATATAGCAGAGTGTTCACTATCTACAGGAAAAACTTTTGCCCCTGACACTGATTTTTCCCGTTCAATAATTTCACCGGCCATCACCAAGCTCTCTTTATTGCTGAGAGCTACGTCAACCCCAGCTTTTACTGCATTCAAAGTTGGCTCCATTCCCGAAGACCCAACCAAACCATTTACCATAATATCAACATCATCTCGACTTGCTAATTCCAATAGCCCTTCTCTTCCGGTAAGAACAGTTACTCCTACTTCTTTCAATTCGCTTTTGATAAAATCCACTGTATCCGCATCTATAATCACAACATATTCTGGACGATATTTTTTTGCTTGTTCAACCAACAGTTTCCCATTTTTATTTGCACTCAATCCAAAAACTTTGTATTCGTCGCCTAAGTTATCTATTACATTTAATGTATTAGTACCAATGGATCCTGTTGAACCGAGAATAGAAATATTTTTCATAATTATAATTCTCCAACAATAGTTAGAGAAACCATGGAATATTTCGGAGCTAACCAAATTTGCGGAATTAGTTGCATACCAAAAAATGTAGTGGAAGAACCAACATTAATAAAGTTTGTTTGAATTTCTACTTTTTCCATATAACTATCTTCAAATTGTAAATAAGGATTAGCCTTCAATATGTTCATTCCAAAACCAAGATGAATTGGAAATTTTTTCAAATTTAATTTGCGTTCTACATTAACCTGCAAAGCTGACACTCTTACCTGATCATGTGAATACAATCTCCCAGAATTAAAATTAACGATCCAGTTGGAGGGGGTATCTTCTTTGCCCGGTCTAAAAGATAATCCCCAGCCATACATCTGGACGGCCCCTTCTTTACCCGAATAGGCAGCAATTCTGCCCTTTATGTATAAATTCCAAGACACCTTTAATTGGCTATGTAGGGTGGGAAGAAATCCATTCGATGAACTACTTTTTATTATGGACCAACCATAATTAATTCGATTACCCTTGTTAATTTCCATGGGATAATGGTGTGTGGCTGCAAATCCCGCTTGGCGAAAAAGCGCTTCGGATTCTTTAGAATAATCTGATAATTGATCCAATTTAAAGTTAGTCCACTGTCCCAAAGATACAGATACAAAAAAAATGAAAAAAACAACTCGCATAGCCCAAATTATGGGATAACTGGAATTAAATAATCCCTCGTTCGCTGTTTTCAATAAATTGAATGATTTCTTTAATTTCATCTGTAGCGGGAAATTCACTTTTAATTTTATTTAACGCGTCTGTTCGATTGATTTTTGAAACAAAATAGGTACGGTAGGCTTTCTTTATAAGCGCCCGTTTTTCATCTGAAAAACCCCGCCTTTGAAGTCCAATTTTATTAATTCCACCAAACCGTAATGGCTCACCTGCAGCAATGATAAATGGTGGTACATCTTGTACAACACGATAACCTCCACCTACAAATGCATGAGAACCTATTTTCCCAAACTGGTGCACCATTACACCTCCACCCAAGTTAACCCATTCTCCTAATTCAACGTGTCCACCCAAGGTGGCAACATTGGCCATGTTTGTATTATCTCCAACAAAACAATCATGTGCAACATGAACACAGGCCATTAATAAAACATTATTTCCTATAACAGTTTTTCCATGTGCAATTGTGCCTCGGTTGATTGTGACAGATTCACGAATGATAACATTATTCCCAATTACGGTTATAGTTTTTTCATCAGAATATTTTAGATCTTGAGGGTTTTCCCCAATCGAACAATTATGATAAATGGTACAATTGGAACCAATGGTTGTTCCTTCGCAGATGGTATTATAATTGCCAATGGATGTTCCTTCGCCAATTTTTACACCTTCTTCAATTACATTATAAGCACCAACAGATACATTTTGACCAAGTTCTGCCTTAGGAGATATAATTGAGGTTGAATGTATGGAGATGAGGGATCAGGCTCCCACCCGGTCCACAACCGTTGCTTTGATTTTAGCTTCTGCAACTAGTTTTTCTCCAACATACCCCTTACCAACTAGTAACGCTGTTTCTAGTTTGAACTTATCTATACTCATTTCAAGACGGAGTTGATCACCGGGGATAATTGGGTGGCGGAATTTTGCATCAGATAATGCAGAGAAAAACATATTCTTTTTTAAAGGATCATCAACACTATTTAGAACTAAAAATGCCCCTGCTTGAGCCATAGCCTCTAATACCAATACACCTGGCATCACGGGCTGACTTGGGAAATGTCCTTGGAAAAAAGGTTCATTAATTGTCACATTTTTATATGCGGTCAATTTTTCACCCGGGGTGATATCGATAATTCTATCCACTAAGACAAAGGGATATCGATGTGGGAGCAAATTTAAAATTGAATTAATATCAAACATAAAATTGGAATTGAGATTTGTCTGAAAACGCCGTTGCAAGATTTTCTTTTCATAAACTTTTTTTATTTTCTTAACCAATTCTACATTAGCTGCATGACCACTTTTTGACGCAATAACATGGCCTTGTAGTGGCATACCTAATAAGGCTAAATCACCAATTAAATCCAATGCCTTATGACGTACGGGCTCATTGTCAAAACGTAATTCTTTACCATTTAATATTCCGTTTGCTCCTAGACTAATTGTCTTTTTAATGCCAAACAAGCCTTTAAGATTATCTGCTTCTTTTTGGTCAATTTCCTTATCTACAATTACAACAGCATTATCCAAATTTCCGCCTTGAATCAGTCCATCTTTTTTTAAAGTTTCAACTTCACTTAAAAAAGCAAATGTTCGGGCTGGGGCTATATCTTTTGCAAAATTTTCTTCTAGGTTATCCAAAGTAGCAAATTGTGTACCCAGAGAGCGAAATTTATAATCAATCATAAAAGTAATGCGGAACTGGTCAGAAGGCATAATATGAATATCAACACCGCGCTTATGATCAGAATAACCAACTGCTTCATCAATATGTAGATAATTTTTTGGTGAATTTTGTTGGACAATTCCTGCTTTAAGCAATGCTTCAACAAAATCGATAGCACTACCATCCATAACTGGTGGTTCCTTTGCAGTCAATTCAATAAGAACATTATCTAGTCCAATTCCAACACAAGCAGCTAGTGCATGCTCAACCGTATGGATCCTCACACTATTTTCTTCAATAGTTGTACCACGTGAAATATCTACTACATGATCTATATCGGCACGGATCTCTGGACATCCTTTTACATCCATACGCTTAAAACGAATGCCAAATTCCTCGGGTGCCGGTTTAAAAGTTATTTTGGATTCAACACCTGTATGTAGACCAATACCTACACAAGATGTTTCATTTCCAATCGTACACTGATTTTTTAGATAATTCATTTATTATGGGACTAATAAAGTTTTTTCTAGTTGTTTCATTTTATCTTGCAATCTTTTCACTTCTATATGTACAGCATCTCGACGATTTTTATCTTTTATTTCTCTTGCGGGTGCACCAGAATAAATTTTCCCACCTGGGAGATCTTTCATAGCCACTGTGTAACAGGCCAATATTGCGCGATCTCCAATTGAAATATGATCAATCGCACCTGCTTGACCACCAAAGCTACAAAACTCTCCAACTCTTGTGCTACCAGCAATTGTAACATGCGCTGTTAGTAAGGAACCTTTTCCTATTGAAACATTATGGGCAATTTGGACACTATTATCAAATTTGCACATATCACCAATAGTGGTTTCTCCAATAGTCCCACGGTCTATTGTGCAATTTGCACCTAATTCAACATCATTACCAATAGTAACATTTCCGTTCTGTGAAATTTTATGATTATAATCATTTTCAGTAAAAAATCCAAACCCATCACATCCAATCACAGTCCCAGATTGAATTAAACACCTATCGCCTATTATCGAGCCATGATGAAGATGAATGTTATTTTCTATCTTAGAATCACAACCAATAACTGTATTGGCATTGATTACATTATTGGCACCTATGACCGTATTATCACCAATGATTACACCACGATCAATGATGGTATATGGTCCAATGGATACTCCTTTACCCAAAACGGCATTAGGATCAATGATTGCTGTTTTATGAATCCCTTTTTGCGAAGGGTACTGAGGGGAAAAATAATCCAATACTTTTACCATTGCTAACTTTGGATTATCTACAATAATACCATTTAAATCATTTAATATTTCCGAATCGGAAGTAATTATAGCTGAGGCTTGCGTTGATTCAACGTATTTGAAATATTTTTGATGAACTATAAAAGTAATAGTACCTGGCTTCCCATTCTTAATAGTGGAAACACCTTCAATATTTAATTTAGGGTCACCAACAACGGTCCCCTCCAAAAATACTGCAAGTTCTTTTAAGGTAAGCAAGATAAGGAGTAAAGTTTATTTCTCGTTTACTGAATTATCATCACCCGATACATTGTATTTACGTAATTCAAATAAAACATCGTCAGTCAAATCATGTACAGGATTTCCATACAACAAAGCTACTGAACCATCAATAATAAAATCGATACTTTTTGCAGCCGCAATTTTATCTACAGCGCGTTTTACTTTTGAAAGAATATCAAATTCTAATTGCGCTTGTCTGCGGTATAGTTCACCTTCAGGACCAACTTTTGTCACTTGGAATTGTTGAATTGTTTGTTCACGAGAAGCGATTTCAACTTCTTTTTCTTTGCGCCAATCTGGACTGCTCATAAGACGCTGGGTTTCAAACGCTTGTTTAATACTGTCAAGTTCAACTACCATTTTGTTATACTGTGCATTTACTTGGCGATATTCCATTTGAAGCTGGGCCTCTGCATCTTTGAATTCTTCATACTCTGCACGTATACGATCTGATTGAACAAAGCCAATTTTATTTTGGGCCGTAAGTAATATAGGCAAAATCATTGCCATAATGCCCATGGTTGTGATTGTTTTCCGAATCACATTTACCTCCTTGATCTAATTATTATCTACCAAAAATGATTGTGTATTCCCATCCCTGAGGATTGCCATCGCCGGTAATGTCATCAAAACCGTAACCCATGTCGAAACCAAGCTGTCCAATCATGGGCATAAAGAATCTTATCCCAATACCAGCAGATCGTTTAAGTTCAAGCGGATACCTCCGCGGAAACCCCAAGGACTGCATAAGCCGTGTATCATTCCACACCCCGCCTGCTTCTGCAAACAACATTGCGTAAACAACCGGATTTTCAGAAAGTGGCACTCTAAATTCTGTTGTATGCTTTAACATCGTGTTACCACCGATACTACGCCCCTGCGATGTTGTTGGGCCAACAGCATTATCTGGATACCCTCTAAGCATCGTTCCATAAGGAATACCGTTACCCCCCATAATGAATCTTTCATAAGGCGGGATATAAGCAAAATTATCGCCGCCAGTATTTAACATTTGGATGGTACCTACTTTCAATGAACTGGTTAATACAAATTTCCAGAATGTAGGTGTATACCAGTCTAAAGTCAAAACATGTTTATGGTAATTCTCATCACCACCAAAAACGCCTCCAGAAAATGTAGATTCCCATGTTGCACGTGATCCTTGGGTTGGAAACTCAGCCCGGTCACGACTGTCACGGCTAATAGATTGTCTTAAACTTATACCTGTGGATTCACGGAAATTTCCAATATACTGATTAAGAATCTCTTCATCACCCATGTATTCAGCTTTTCTCACAGTCATCTCCCAATAGGCTCTAAAATAATCATCTGGCCATTTTAATCGCCGTCCCCACTGTATTGATGCTCCTCGTGATCTTTGGTCAAATGGGTAAAAATAATATGAGTTCCCCTGTCCTCTAAATGTATAAAAAATAGAAAACCCAATTCGATTTGGAGTGTCCCTGAACATTGGATCCATAAAGCGTATATTAAAAGATTCATATTTCCCTGGGGTACCATAATTATTCATTACTGACATCTGTGTACCAACTTCAAATCCCACAGAAAGAACTTGTCCTCTTCCTTGAAAATTATTGAATTCAACATTTGCGCCCCCAGTCATTCCATAGATACCGGTAAATCCTATATTTGCACTAGCTTTATCAGATGATTTTTCTTGAAGGGTAATATCAAGGTCGATTTCGTCATCATCAATAGGAACAACATTTGGACTAAGAGATGTTGGATCAAAATAATTTAATACATGTAATTTTCGGAGACTGCGTTCCATCAATGCCCGGCGAAATAAATCACCTGGAAAAACATCCAATTCTCTCCGGATAACATTCTCCCGGGTTTTCTCGTTTCCATATATATTGATGTTACGTATATATACCTGATTATTTTCTGTGATGGAAAAATGGATATTGATTGAATCTTCACCAATTGGGGTAAAGAATGGTTCAATGTTTGAATACAAATATCCACGATCCATATATAAACTCTGCACTCCTTGTAGGGCTTCTTGAAAACTAGATTGACTGAAGTAATCCCCCTTCTCCAGATTTAGCACATTAGCCAAATCTTCAGTTTCGTAAAGAGTATGGCCTTCCCAAGTAAAATCCTGATATTTATATCGGTTACCTTCATCCACATTAATATGAACCACTAATCCCTTTTCCTTAGGTTCGTAATAAATTGAATCAGACAGAATTGTAAAATCACGGTAACCTTCATCTCGATAAAAGGTAGCAAGAGTTTCTAGGTCTTCTTCGAATTTTTTTTCATCAAATGCAGCAGCCCATAAACGCCACCATGTTCTTATTTTTGTCTCTTTTAGTTGCCATCTAAGTTTATTAAGAGATAATTCTTTTCTTATGAATTTTGGCAGTGGAATCCAGGATTTTGATGCAACCCATCCAAAATTATTGGTATTACCTCTGATCTGGATATCCTTTATTTTAACTTTTTTGCCTTCTTTTATTGTGAAAACAACATCCTTTTTCCCTTCTTCACTACCCACTACCGAAGGCTTCATTTCACCTTCAATTTCTACTAAAAAGTAGCCTTTTTCTTTATAGAGACCTTTCATTTTGTTAATTGTTTTATTAATGAAATTAGGTTTGATCCTCATCCCCCGCTGAAAGGAAAGTTCGCTCTTAAATTTTTTATCCTTAATCTTTTTGTTACCATTAAAAATCACTTCGGCCAAAACAGGTGATTCTTCAACCTCAATGCTTATTAATATTCCTTCAGGTGTTTCACCATCAAAATGAATTTGTATATTGCTAAAAACCCCTAATTCCCACAGGCGTTTTACCGCACGACGAAAATCTTCTGTAGATACTTCTTGGCCATTCTGTAGGCCGGCCGTATATAGCACCATGTTTTGGCTTGTAGCAACATTCCCTTCTACACGCACTTCTTTCAACTTAAATGAAGGTGGTGCCTGGGCCATCACAAAAACGGATAGAAAAAATAGAATCAATTTTTTCATGCTGATACTTGTTCCCCTGTTTGGCCAAATCGCCGCTGACGTTTTTGATAATCCACAATCGAATTTAATAGATCATCTTCTCTGAAATCGGGCCAAAAGATATCTGTTAGAAACAATTCAGTATAGGCCAATTGCCATAATAAAAAATTACTAATACGTGATTCGCCACCAGTACGGATTAATAAATCCGGATCAGGTATATCCGCGGTGTACAATTCGCTGGAAAATATTTTTTCTGAAATTTGATCTGAATGCATTTCGCCTGACAGTATTTTACCTGCAATACGCTCAACAGCCATCAATAGTTCCTGTCGACTGCTATAACTCAAAGCTAAAACCAAATTCAATCCTGTATTATTCTTAGTTATCTCAATCCCTTCTAGTATTCCCTGCCTTGAATTATCAGGTAAATTATTCAAATTCCCAATTGTAGATAGACGAACATTATTATTATTTAAGTTTCGAACTTCTTTTTTAATAGTACTTAACAGCAATTTCATGATGGCAGAAACTTCTTTTTTGGGCCGCTTCCAATTTTCATTGGAAAAAGTATATAATGTCAAGTAGGATACACCGATTTCTCCACATACCTGTACAATCTCCCGCACAGAATTAATCCCTTCACTGTGCCCCGCAACACGTGGTAAGTTGTTTTCCTTGGCCCATCGACCGTTTCCATCCATAATAATGGCGATATGCGCTGGTAAATCCCCTAGTTCCACAATTTTTTTTCTCAGCGATTTATTCATGAATCAGGTTTCAAAAACGAGTAAAAAAAACGAGGGCAAAATTACTCTTTCCGACAGGTGCAATCAATGAATAAACAGTTAAGATTATTCAGGTAACTCATACAATTCTGCTGTGTGGTGATCAAATGGATTGAGCCTATCAGGTACAAGCACATCTTTAAATTCCGATTTACATTTATAACATTCAACAGAATCTTTGACACGGCGATATAACAGATAATCAACGATGGAAAGGACAAGTAAACTGATCCCATATGTCCATGGAACGAAAAGTGCACCGATTAAAATGACGATGCATCCAATGGCCTGGTTAAAATCCTTTTTCCGATAGAAATGTTCACAGCCACATACAGGACACTCAACAAAATCTAAATTACTTTTAAATAAAACTGGTTTTTGACATTCATTACAGTCAAGAGCTTCTGGGAATGACTTTGTCTTTTTACAAATTTCACAATCGAGTCGATTCACAATAAAAATCCATATTGGAGTAAGTAATATTTATATAACAAATCACCAAACAAAATGGATAAAACAGAAATATATAAAAGTCCGGTAGCACTTTGGGTGGCCTGTAATTTTAAAGTATTCCATATAAAGATATTTAAAAAAATGGGAACGATATTGCCCATAAAAAATGCTACCAACAGCAAGAACCCTTCAAATTGTAGCATGTATGCCCAGAGGCTATGACTTATTCCAAATGAATCAACAAAAGAATCAATTGATATAAAAAATACATCCCAAATAGTGCGGACAAATAATAAAACCCACATTACAAGTGTAGCTTTTTTTAACAATTTGATGGGTAAAGCGACAACATTTAAATACCAATGTCCCAGAATCATCGCAAAAAATACTGCTGCTGTAATTGCCGAACCCAAAAGAACGATAAGCCACACACCATAGGAATAAAAATCAGGAGTAAGGTTATTCAACACCTGAATCATTGTAACAATTCCAAAAATTGAAATACTTGTAATTACTATATTATTGATATGGTTGGAATTCCAATAAATGGCCGTAATAGACATGATTGCGCCAAACCAAACCCAAAGATAAATTTCACTAACAAAGTCTGGATTAAGAAAGTGGAATGTGGTCACTCCTATTGCACCTACGATACAACACATACCAAGGTTAAACCGATAAAAACCATTATCAATTGTTTTGGGAGGTGTGATCCAAAGAAAGAAAGGATAAACAAAAGCGAAGCCCAAGAAGATGAGCGTAATTATATCAGAGAATGAGCTGAACATTAGTTCAGAACATTTACAATCTTTTCAGCAATGGATCGATAAATTTCGGACACTTGTGATTCAGGATTCTTACTTGTAATAGGTTCACCAGCATCAGTGGCTTCCATAATTTCTTGCGAAATCGGAATTTCACCTAACAATTGCACTTCTAATCGATCACTTTCGGATTTTCCACCACCACGCTTAAATAAATCAATCCGAATTGCAAATTTCCCATCAGGTTTTACATCTACATGTTGACCTTCTATTGAAATTGCACGATCGCCCTCAACCTGACCTTTTATAAACAGGCCAGACATATTTTCAATAACACCCAAAACAGGTGTATGTACTTTTTTAAACATATCGGCACCCTTACGTACATCAGCCAATGCAATATCCTGCGGCGTTGTAACAATGACTGCTCCATTAATTTTCAATTTTTGAGTGAGGGTAAGCTGAACATCCCCAGTGCCTGGGGGGAGATCAAGAATTAAATAATCCAATTTCCCCCATTCTACATCGCGAAAAAATTGTTCTGTCATTCGAGCAATCAATGGACCACGCCATATCACTGGTGTTTCGTTCCCACTAATAAAACCAAAACTCATTATTTTCAGGCCCATATGATCTAAGGGTATAAGTTTACGATCCTGCGTCATTTGAGGCTGTTCGTTAGTCCCTAAAATAATTGGCAGGGATGGCCCATAAATATCTAAATCTAGAAGACCAACAAAATTGCCTGCATTTTTAAGTGTAAATGCTAAGTTTGCGGCAACGGTGGATTTTCCTACACCACCTTTTCCACTTGCAATGGCAATGATATGCTTAATTCCATCCAAGGTTGTTGCTGGTTGTTGTGCAGGGGATTGAGCTGCATTTCCTATAGTGGATGGCGCAGCATCTTTATTTATTGAAACATTGACATTGGTAAAAGCTTTTGACTTTTCTAATGTTTGGGTAACATCATTAATTACAGCAGTTATTTTCTCTTCTTGCTGAGTAGTAATCTTGAGAGTAACGTTTACAGTGTTACCATCAATTTTTACGTCATCAACCATCCCGAAAGAAACAATGTCTCGGCTGAATCCAGGATAGTTTACTGATTTTAGTAATTCAAGTACTTGATTATTATTCATAGTAAAGCAAAAAAAACGGCTGTTGAAATTACAACAGCCGTTTTATGTAAGTTTTTTTAATTAAGTAAGTCTTAACCTGGATATTCTTGGCCGAACCATTCATAATTAATTCTACTGAACTTATGCCATTCTTCGGGTACTTCACTTTCTTCAAAAATAGCTTCTACAGGACATTCCGGTTCACAAGCGCCACAATCAATACATTCTTCTGGATCAATATAAAGTTGTTTCCCCTCAGGATCAAAACCATCTGCTTTTGCTTCTTCACCAGCACCGGTTTTATCATCTGGTCCATGTATACAATCTACTGGACAAACTTCCACACAAGCAGTATCGCAAGTTCCAACACATGGTTCAGCTATAATGTAGGTCATCGTTTTCTCCTATAAAGTTTTCAAAACGTGGGTAAAATTAAATCGCTTTTATTAATTGACAAAAAGGGTTTTGGTGATAAAAAACAAATTTTCGTACTTTTTGTAGTTATAAATTAACCCTTTATCATGGCAAACGACTATAAATACGATCATTATAAAACAGTTCCGGAACCTGCAGATAAGGTTAATTTCAAGAAAAAGAAACCGAAATTAATGGCTGTAGTCGATGAGGACGGTTGCACTGGATGTCAGGTTTGTGTACCTTTTTGCCCTGTAGATTGTATTGAGCCCGTTCCAAATGAAAAATACGGGATTCCGATTGCACCGGTTCAAGTTCGCTTTGATGAATGCATTGGATGTCAGATTTGCGCAAAAGTATGCACAAAGTTAACTTGGGATGCAATCCGTATGATTAAAACTGAAGAATTTGAAGAAATTTATGATATAACTCTCTCTGGCTGATTTGCCGCCAGATGAAAAGAATACCACCTTGGTTATTGATCAGGGGACTTCTTCCACCAAAATATTTTTATTTAATTTATCAAATCATGTTGTATTTAAATCGGAAGATAAGCACACTTTAAAATATCCAATGCCTGGGCATGTAGAGGCAGATGCTCAAGCGATTGCTCATACCTGCGAAAAATTAATTCGCCAGGCTATAAACTTTGCCAAGGAAAAAAATATTCATATTTCTGTTGCCGGAATTGCCCTTCAGCGATCAACTTTTTTATTTTGGGATAAAAAAACATTAAAACCTTTAACACCTGCACTTAGTTGGCAAGATGGGCGCGCAATAAATATAGTAAAAAAATTAAAAGACCATGCTGAAACAATATTTAAAATTACAGGTTCTCCTCTTAACGCTCATTTAGGTGGTCCAAAATTTGCACATCTCATAAATAAGTCAGATTCTCTTAAGGAAAAAACTGAAACTGGTTCTGCAATTTTTGGTACAATCAGCTCTTTTATCACTCAATATTTAACCGCGAATTGTTTTATCGATGAAACGATCGCTTCTCGTTTCACCATGATGAATCTGAATACTGGTTCCTGGAACCAAGAATTGTTGGATTTATTTGGTGTACCAAAAATATGTATTCCACAAATAGTACCTTCAAATTACAATTTCGGATCAATTAATATTGATCATCATATTATCCCACTGCGCATTGTATTAGGTGATCAGCAAGCAGCATTGATTGGACAAGAAGGTTATACCCCTGGGTCTGTTGCTATGAATTTTGGCACATCAGGATCTGTACAAATTAATGCTGGAAAAAGTATATCGTATGTAGATGGTCTAATCAGTAGTGTGTTGTTTGCTGACAAAAAAGAAAGGCATTACTTACTTGAAGGAACTATTAATGCATGTAACTCTCTTTTTTACAAACTGGAAAAAGACCTAGGTATTCCACATAAACAAATGAACTGGCATCATCGCTGCCAAGAAACAGATACCAATGGTATTTATGTTCCTTCTACTTTTGGCATAGCAGCGCCTTATTGGGTGGATCATATCAAAACAATTTCAGAAGGTTACGGAAATAATCTCCCTAATGAAATAATACGAGCAGGAATGGAATCAATTGGTTTTCTTGTAAATGATATTTGGGCATTAACAAAAAAACATTTAAAAGTTTTACCTCAATACATTATGGCCAGTGGCGGTGGTAGTAGGCCACCACTGCTACAATTCATTTCAGATTTAACTGGTATGACCATTTACCATAGTGCTATGAAAGATAAGACAGCCTTCGGTGTTCATCTCCTATTAACGAAAGTGCATACAGGACAATGGTCAAATGTTCAAAGTGACTATGAGAATAGTTATTCCCCAAGAATGAAAAAAAAGATTAAAGATAAAAAAATAAATAAATGGCATTCGGCTTTAAAAAAAGCCGGGGTGACCTGAACTAAAGATGAGCATTCAAAAATGATTGAATCTCTTTACCAATAAACTCCCCCTTTACAATTCCAATATAATCCATATTACCATCTGTGATAATGATATGGAATGGCGTTCCCCAATTCCGAGTATCATTTAAGGATTTTCTAAATTTGAAAAATAGTGTATTATTTCTTTTTTCTTCATCCTTTTCATGCAATTCACCTAGAAACCAGTTCATCTTTAAGCCATGTAATTGTGTAAATGCTTTTGAAGCCTCCTTAGGCGCATAATCCATTACTAATCTTATACTAAGACCACTTGGAGTAAATTTTTCATAGAGCTTTAGAATCTCTTTAGCTTCATAATGACAATTAGGACACCATTCTGCAAAATAAGAAATAATAGAAATTTTACTTTTAGAATCACTCTCTACCTCATCCATGCCGGATAGGGATGATAATGGTATTTTATCTTCAGTTAGCTCTATCCATTCAATGGGTGCATATTCATGCGGTCTTTCCATTTTAATTGTATCCTACAATAACTATAACAATAGTAAGAGCCAATAAACATAAATTTCGATTTAAACTGAATTTTTGTTTCACATATTCATCATTCATGTCGCTGTGAATTAGCTTTGCCCTAGACATATGAGTAAATCCAACCGCAGCAAGACCAACCAATATTTTTAATTGCATCCATCCTACTTGGAGCCAGTGAGTTTGATCAATCATCATAAGAACACCGGTTAAAGGAATAAAAAAAGAAGCTGGCATTTCAACCTTTGTAATTAGATCGAATACCAGATCTACATCTCCAGTTTGTTTTTTAGACCAAATAATTGTTACAGCAAGTGCTGTCCCAAACCAGGCTGCCATACCTATAAAATGGAGTAACCTCAATGTTGTGTAATATGTGATATTTTCCATTATTGAAATTAATATTATAATCGATTTGAATTAAATAATTGAATTCACATCCACTTCGTTTAGATCATCTACAACAATTGTTGGATTTGAATTTTTCAATTCATTTCTACGCTGGGGTTTTCGGCACACAATAATAGATTTTGCTTGATTTTTATTGGCAGCAATAGCATCCTGCACAGTGTCTCCTACAATAATAATATCTTCAAAACGAAAGGATTTTTCCAAGACATCCCATGCTTTTTCCCTTGCTAGCCAAGGCAAATCTGATCTCATTGCAGCATCATCTCCAAAAACACCAAATGGGAATACATCCCATAAATTAAATTTGTCCAGTTTTATTTTAGCAGTGGCCTTAATGTTTCCAGATAGCAGTCCATATGATAGGTCGGCTTGCTTTACCCTATTCAATAAATGAATACAGTCATCGTAAACAAAGGGTAAATCCGAATTATTGTAAACTGGTACTAACTCTTTTTGATATTGATCAATAATAGTTTTAGCACCGTTGGATATCTCTCTATTTTTAATACTAATTTTAGCAAGTGCTCTTTCCACAATTAATGGGTCTGTCGAACCAGCCACATCATCATAAGTAAGATTAGGGGATTGCCCAAAATTTCTAACAATAATTTTATCTAATAGTTTTCGGGCAACATTTCCCGGAGATATGAGAGTCCCATCAATATCGAACAGAAAAAGCTTATTACGCATCTATAATTTTGTTTTAATTAATTCCGATATTTTCTTTTTAACTAATTTTTGTAACTCTTCTACGCTAAGATTTGCATAATCTTCATTTGTGATTGGGTCACCGAAAATTGTAGTTAGAACACCAGGCTTAATTCGCCAGTCACTTTTACTTTTTGCACTATAAGCACCAAGTAGACCCATTGGTATAATCGTCACTCCAGTATTTTTTGCAACATGGAATGGTCCTTTTTTAAATGTGCCTAGTTCACCTGTAAGTGTTCGTGTCCCTTCTGGTGCAATCATCATAGAAACACCTTTTCTTATGGCTTCTTCTGCTTTAACCAGGCTAGTAATAGCTATATCCAGTTGTTGCCTTACAATAGGAATCGCACCATATTGCTTTGCTAAATATCCCCAAATAGGGTAGGAAAATTGTTCCACCTTACCAACTCCGGTAAAGTAATGGCGTATACTTGCAACCATCATAAAAGGATCAAACAAAGATTCATGATTCATCATATATAAATAAGGACCTTTTTTTGGATCAGGGGCTATACCTTTTACGCGAAACCATTGTCCTCCAAAAAGCATAATTATTCTGGATATAACTTGCGCGAGAGGATGGAGTCTATTAGGAGAGAAAAAAACAATTGAAACAGAATAAACAATTGCCCCAATTAAAAATATTATAGACCCGATAGGCCATAGAATAATGGAAAAAATCGCTCTAAACATTTTCTTTTTGGTATAATTGAAACAGTTTATGGTTTCCCTTTGAAAAGGCATATTGATCTAATTCAGACCATCGTATCCATTTCGCGGAAGGATCAACTTTTTGATTATGTTTTAGAATACAACGAAAAAGGGTAATATTCATTTTAAAATGTGTAAATGTATGGTGAATTAAACCAAGATTTTTTCCCACTTTTATAGTACAAGCAAAGTGAGTATTAATACTTTTTTTTAATAATTTTTCTGGGGATTCCCCATTTTTTAATTCAATATTTGGTAATTCCCATAATCCACCCAATTGCCCATCTACAGGTCGTTTTGAAATAAGAAAATAATCACCGTATTCAATTAAAGCAGCAGCAAGGTTTCTTGTAGGTATTTTCTTTTTATATGTTTTTTTAGGGTATTCAAGAGGTTTACTCAAAATACAAGCTTTACATTCAAATTGAACTGGACAAAAATCGCAAAATACTTCTTTTGGTTTACAGATAGTGCTACCAATATCCATTATTGCTTGGTTTATGTCTCCCGGTCGATCTATTGACACCAATTTTTTTAAAAAATTGTTCATTCGATTTTTATTGTACCTAGACAGATTTTTTATTCCCAATATTCTAGATATTACCCTACGATGATTTCCATCTATTGAAGGATGTGGTTGATTAAAGGCAATAGACATAACTGCACCTGCAATATAATCCCCAACACCAGGCAAAGATTTAAAGACATCAAATTGATTTGGGATAATACCATTATATTTATAGTGAATATTTTGGGCTGCGTAATAAAAATTTTTGCATCTGGAATAATAACCCAGCCCTTCCCAAATTTTTAATAATTCATCTAGATTAGTATGAGCAACTGATTGAATAGTTTTGTAATTCTGTAACCAATTATTATAATAAGGGATGACAGTCTCAACCCTTGTCTGTTGCAACATGACTTCAGATAACCAAATTTTATAGGGATTGCTTGTTTTTCTCCATGGTAAATCCCGCTTATTTTTATCATACCAATTTAAAATCTCTTTTGATATATTTGTATTATACAATATTAATTATTTAATCTATATTTTGAAACAATCCAATGAAAAGAGGATAATATTTCCTTTATTTCATCTTGATCTTCTAGAGGTATTTGGGAAAATAATTCAGAACCAAAACGATCGATTTCAGATTCAATTGATGAATGAAGTATTTCACCCTGCTCGGTCAAGCTCACTAAAATAGATCTTTTATCTGAGGGGTGTTTATTTTTTTGCACATATCGATTTTTAGCTAACACATCAATAAGGCGAGTAAGAGTGCTATTATCTACTCCTAACCGGTGCGACAAGGAAGTCATATCAATTCCATCTGTTGGAATAGATGAAAGGAGCATTATTTGGGGTAATGTAAGATTTAAACTTTTTGTATGAGTGCGGAATAAAGATTGAAGGTCAATCAAAAATTGATTAAGTAATTCCCCAAATTCCATATTTGTATATTACAAATATATATTCCTTCAATCAAATAAGTTTAATTGAC
>LUMJ01000094.1_pt1 | contig 33138 bp, 26 predicted proteins | sample 729631 | NCBI WGS metagenome assembly LUMJ01 (sample SAMN03860266, study PRJNA289734) | marine metagenome | biome: seawater column; feature: ocean; material: water; isolation source: Red Sea water column Station 22 - depth 500m | place: Saudi Arabia: Red Sea | collected 2011-10-15 | depth 500 m
TGCCAGAGAGGTTTTATTAAGTGATTTTCATGCAATTTGAGTTGACTTCTTTATTAAGTCAAATTAGCTTCCATAGAATTATAATTGACTGTAATTTATACTCGATTTTCAAAATAAACTCAACATATAACAGCTGCTTAAGAAGGAAGATTATTTAATGAAGCGTTTATTTCAAACTGAAAAAACACCTCTCTGGGTTCAGATAGCTGTGCTTTCTATGATATTTCTCCTTTTAGTAAGTTATTTTGCAGGAATTTCCATGCGGGGAATAGCGAGAGATTTTTTATTTCAGCAATTGAGGCAGCAAACTAAACAGATGCTTAGTGCAGTTTCAGGTTCTGCAATTGAGGCATTGATAATCGAAGATGTTGATATTCTGGAAACAATTACAGAACAAGTTGGAAGCAGTAATAAAAATCTGGTCCAAATTGCCATTAAAAATAATAAATGGGATGAACTGGCCAGCTGGCACAGTGGGCGAACGACAATTAATTTGATGTCTCTCAGTGAGAATATAATATTTGAGCAGGAAAAGTTTGGGCTGATTGATATGAGCTGGGACTTAGAGTCAAATTATAAACGCATTGAAGATCATGTAAAATTGCTTCGCTTATTATTTATCCTTTCACTGATGATTATTTCCGGAATGATCGTTGGATTGGTTTACAGGCTTACTATTCACCCAATCGGAAAGCTCGATAAACGATTAGTTGAAATTTCAAATGGAGATTTTGAAAAAAAAGTAAAGATTCGTTCTTCAAAAGAAATGAATCGGCTGGCGGACTCCCTGAATTCAATGTCAGAAATATTATTCAAAGAAAAACAAATAGAAAAGGAACATAAACTTCAGCTGGAAAGATTAAATGAGGCATACTTCCGATTTGTTCCACATGAATTGCTGGATCATCTTCAAAAAGAAAGCATTTTGGATATATCTCTTGGCGATCAAACTCAAAAAAATATGAGCATAATGTTTTCTGATATTCGTTCATTTACAACTTTATCGGAAAACATGAGTCCAAATGAAAATTTTAGATTCCTCAATTCATATCTTCAACACATGGAACCAATCATTCATAAAAACAATGGTTTTATTGACAAGTTTATTGGAGACGCAATTATGGCACTTTTCAATGAGGGTGATGAAGCGCTTAGATCAGGTATTCAGATGTTGAAAACACTGGAAAATTATAATATGGGCAGAAAAAGATCCGGATATAAACCCATCAGGATCGGAATTGGAATAAATACCGGACCACTGATGCTTGGTACTATAGGAGGCAAGAACAGGATGGAAGGAACAGTGATTAGTGATACTGTAAATATTTCATCACGTATTGAAAGCCTTACGAAAAAATATAGAACGCCATTTCTGATATCCAATTACACGTTCAATACTCTAAAAAATCCTGATGAATTTTTGTTGCGGTTCGTGGACAAGGTCAAGGTTAAAGGAAAGGATGAAACTGTAATTTTGTTTGAAGTTTTTGACAGTGATGAACCATCAATAAAAGAATTGAAACTCAAAACAAAATCTATTTATAATGACGCGATAGATTTGTATTTCAGCAAAAACCTGAAGCAAGCCAGTCAAAAGTTTGATGAATATCTTAAAATTTTTCCTGACGATCCCCTTGGTGAAATATACTCTGAACGATGCAAAATAAATCAGGAGGACAGCTCACTCTCAACATGGGATGGCGTCACAAATTACACTTAATGAAAACATGCTTGCTCAATATATCGCAATTTTTTCAAGTGGATTTGAAGAATGTGAATTGTGAAAGCTGTTCGTGTTTTCTTTAGACGCATTGGAATAAAATTATTCTATTACTGTCAGTGTTTTATCAGAAACAATTCTGAAATTTGGTGTATATACAGCAGATAAGCCGACAGTAGTCATCAAGCAGTTTCGCCCTGTGATTAAACTGTTGGAACAAAAGCTGTCCAAGTCCTTAGGAGAATCGCTGAAGATTGAATTCCTTGTTTCTAAATCTTACGCGGAAGGCATTAATAATCTGGTTGAAGGATATGTAGATTTTTCAAGATTCGGTCCTGCATCTTACATTGAAGCTAAAAAAAGAAACCCCCAAATCTCAATCTTTGCCATTGAACATAAAAAAAGTAAAAAAGTATTCAATGGAGTTATTTGCGTTCAGCAAGACAGTCCCATCCAAAAGATAGAAGAAGTAAAAAATAAAAAATTTGCTTTCGGTGATCAACGATCAACTATTGGACGCTTTTTATCACAGCTTTACCTCTTGTAGCACAAAATAAAATCTTCTGATTTGAAATTTTATGAATACCTTGGCAGGCATGATAAAGTTGGAAATGCTGTTGCAAGAGGAAAATTCGACGCGGGGGCATTGAAGGAAAGCACTTTCAGGAGGCTTATAAAAGAGGGTAAAAAACTGAGATTACTGGCAAAGTTCCCCAATGTTACAAAACCCTGGATTGCCGGAAGTGCAATGCCTGAAAAAATGAAAACTGCTCTGAAAGTGACACTTCTTTCAATTAAGGATAAAAATGCACTCAAGGCCCTGAAAAAAGACGGTTTCCTGGAAGGTCATGATGATGATTATGCAGTTATAAGGCAGGCAATTGAAATGAACCCAGTATTTTTCAATTAGCAATTAATTTTGACGTGCTGCAGAAACATAACCCGTTTCTGTCACGTTTGCTCATTTTCCTTGATCACAACCACTACAATTTCCCCACCTGAGCTGTTTCGTTTTTGATGCTCTCGTTTAAGATTTCATATGTTTGTTAGCGTAGAATTTCAAGATTCTTACGAATAACGTTTATATATCTCTTTGGGACCAAAATACTTGAGAGACAGAGATTTTTTGTGCGATGCTTTGAGAACAATTGAACCCACAAATTTTGCTAGACAAATGAATTAATTATATTATACATTACTTAGATTTTACTATTATGCCGCCAGACATCACGCAATGATGGGAGAACAGAGTTTTCGGACACTTGCCCTTGCAGCTGCCTATGCTGCTAGATCCATGGCTATTCCACAAAATGGAGGGGTGCAAGTGCAGGTAAAATCAACGGCATTAGCATCTCGGCGCATTGTCGCGGTTGACATAGATGTTTTAATCAACCTAAAAATTTTGCCACAGGTTGTCGCAGAGAAAGTTTGGCGTTGATCCACTTAGCTTAAGAATTATTCCAATCTAATAAGGGAGAATAATAAGTTAGGCTGTATGCAGGCGATGCTGGTCCCATTCATGAAGTAGTCAGGCGGGCGTCAGAAAGTATTCTTGACGTCAATTTCTAGTTGACAGGAAACGTGTGTGTTGAACTTAAAACCGCGGCTTGATGATTCCAAACGCAGATGAGGAAAAAACGACATGATTGTTGGAGCCCACTCAATCATCTATAGCGTCGACCCTGAGGCCGATAGAGCATTCTTCCGCGATGTGCTGAAATTTCCCAATGTCGATGTGGGAAGCGGTTGGCTCATTTTCGGCTTACCCCCGTCAGAGGTGGCCTTCCACCCGTCAGAGGTTAACGGCAAGCACGAGTTCTATCTTATGGTCCCAGACATCGGGGAGTTCACTTCGAAAATGGCAGAGCACCAAATTCCATGCTCCCCAATTCACGACGAGGTTTGGGGACGGCTAGTGGAGATTACTCTTCCCGGTGGTGGCACCGTCGGCGTATATCAGCCTCTCTACGACCGACCACCGTCCGTCTCAAGTGTTTAGGCTGGTCAGTAAAGTGGTGACACCTACATTCTTCAGCACAATTATGCTCGCACATGCCGGTCTGGTAGCTGTTTATTATCGTTACCGCCGTATAAAACTGAGAGTTAAGCATTATATTGGTATGTCCAAACTTTCAAACCCGATTACAATTCAGGAGAAACTATGAAAGCAGTTGTCACTTCCGGCTTTGGTCCTGTTGAAGTGTTGAATATTGAAGAAGTTGAATAACTACAAGTAGGAGACCATGATGTTCTTGTTCGTGTTCGTGCTTGTTCTGTAAATGCTATTGATTGGAAAATCAGAAGCGGACAGATGAAAATTATGAGTGGATTGGCACCCCCAAAATATATTAGGCGGTGACTTCTCTGGTACTGTTGAGGCAACTTGTCACTTCAAAAAACAAAACATCTTCTTAAAGCAGGAATTACTTTAGTAACGGCTGTTCCGAGTGTTTCACTTTATTTGTTCGGCAGTGTGCTGAACCGTTTTCGCTCAAAGAAATCAATAGGCATGCTGGTCAGGTCATCGGGAGAACATTTGCATGTACTGAAAACCATGGCTGCATCAGGAAAGCTTGAAGCATCAATAGAAGAAGTCTTTCCGTTAAACCAAGTTCGACAAGCCCACACTACTAGTGAATCCGGGAGGGTAGTAGGCAAGGTTGTAATGTCTGTTGATTGATTTCATTAAAATAATTTCCAGCTGCTTAATAAGTGGTGTTCCAGGTTTAATCTGCTTATTTTCCATAGCTGGAAAAGACTGAAATACATACTTGATTAGCTGTTAGAGTCCAATGAATCAATTTAATTAACCGTATTGTTACATTTTTCTCGCACTTTACTGATTTTCCTGATAATAGATGGGCTATCAGATATACTTCATGGATATCAGGAAGTTTCCGTATCATTAATTATCTTACCGTATTTACCTGATATTATAAAGATTTTCGGACAAGTTGCCTGAGAATTACAAGTTGGTCTCTCTTATCAAATTAATTGAAAGGGCTTTATGAAAACAACATATCGCTTGGTTCATTTCATTTTGTTTCTATTCTTATTTTTTATTAACCAGAATAGTCCTGCCTTAGGGTTAGAGCCAATTTACACAAACCTTATGGGACAAGCCCTTCGAGGATATGATCCTGTTGCGTACTTCAAAAAAGGCAAAGCTATTGAGGGACAGAAAAAGTTTCAATATAAATGGAAAAAAGCAAATTGGTACTTTGACTCTCAACAAAATCAGGAAGATTTTATGCAGTCGCCTGAGAAATATGCTCCTCAATATGGGGGCTACTGTGCTTGGGCTGTCAGCAGAGGATATACCGCAAGTATCGATCCTGAAGCATGGCACATTCACCAGGGAAAGTTGTATCTCAACTACAGCAAAGAGGTACAAAAGAATTGGTTCTGGGATATTCCCGGAAATATACATAAAGGGGATGAAAAATGGCCAAAGATCCTTGCTGGTAACTAATAGATATGTTTTTCAATTCCGGACTTGAGGCAAACAAGTCACCTTCCGGGTACTTAACAAAACCGATTTCACTAATATCCAGGATGATGTTTTAGGTGAACAGGAGAGAATTATTAAAAATTTGCGGTTTGCTAGGAATATCGGTGATTTCACCGATGATTCCTCATGCTTTTGCTCATAATACTGATTTCAAGCATGTAATATTTTCAGGCAACGTATTGATAATTGGTGCGGGTGCTGCCGGGATGTCTGCGGGCTATTTGTTAGAACAAAGGGGTATTGATTTCACAATCTTAGAAAGTTCACATGCCTATGGCGGGAGAATGAAACGGACAAACACATTTTCAGATTTTCCAATTCCTCTTGGGGCTGAATGGTTACATGTTAAGGAGAGTATTCTTAAGGATATTGTAAATGATGCTAATGTAAAAATTACTACGCAGACTCAGGGATATAATTACTATGACAGAATCGGTTATTATAATAGTGGCATGTTAATGTACACCAACTTAGGTAAATATGCCGACAGAAAATTCATCGGCTCTACATGGTTCGATTTTTTTGATGAATATGTAGTATCAAATATCCACCCAAGTATTAAATTTAACACACAGATTGTAGATGTTGACTACCGGAATGATAAAATAATTTTAACGGATAGCGACAGTGTCAGATATGAAGCGGATAAAGTTTTGGTAACTGTGCCGCTTAAGATACTGCAAGATGGGGATGTACAATTTATCCCGAAGTTGCCCAGGGCTAAGTTAGAAGCAATTGATGAGGCGTTAGTTTGGGGTGGTATCAAGGTATTTATGGAATTTACCGAGAAGTTTTATCCAACGGAACTCCTCTTCACTGATAGCGAAACTAATTGGGGACAGCGACTGTATTATGATGCCGCTTACGCTCAAAATACAAACTCAAACATTCTGGGTTTATTTGCTGTTGGAGAACAGGCGCTGCAATACCAGGCTCATTCCGGAATTGATCTAAAAGATTATATTCTGAACGAACTTGATGAGATATTCAGCGGTATCCCATCCCGCACTTTTGTCAAACATATAGTACAGAACTGGAGTGAGGAACCATTCATACGCTCAGCATATTTAGCGGACGTTGTGCCCTCCCGAATTTCAAGTATTTTATCGACGTCTGTTGAACAAAAGATCTTTTTTGCAGGAGAAGCATATACTCAGGAAGACGACTGGGGCGGAGTGCATAATGCAGTACGTTCTGCCAGAGATGCTGTTCACGAAATTCTTCTGTAAAGCTGTGTGTGTTTCTTATTTTGCTGGGCAATACGTGTTCAATTAAGGTGATTTAGAAATAGCGATATGAGCATATCGTTACAATTATCATTTCAACCATTGACTAAAGACAAATGGGATGACTTTGAATACTTGTTTGGTGAGCGAGGAGCATGCGGCGGGTGCTGGTGCATGCTTTGGCGTCTTACAAGGAAACAGTTTGAGTCGCAAAAAGGAGACGGCAACAAAAATGCCATGAAGTCCATTGTCAACTCGGAAGAAGTTCCGGGTATTCTGGCATTTCACAATAACATAGCAATCGGCTGGTGTGCGATTTCCCCCAGAGACAAGTATTCTGCTTTATCAAGATCCCACATACTTCAGACCATTGATGATCGCGCTTGCTGGTCAGTCGCCTGTTTATTCGTTGAAAAGTCATTCAGAAAAAAAGGTGTTTCAATCGAGCTTTTGCGAGCTGCTGTCAGATACGCCGGGTCGCGAGGCGCAAAACTGGTGGAAGGCTACCCTGTTGAACCAAGATCTGAGAAAGATTTACCACCTGCATTTGCCTGGACCGGACTCTCCCAGGCGTTTATCCTTGCAGGTTTCAAAGAGATCAAACGACGGTCACCTACTCGTCCAATTATGAGGATAGAATTGAGTTAGTTGCTGTATAAACTCTTCATATTTCAATTATTGAATACTGCAGTTTTCTAATTGAATTTATTTTTATTCACAAAACAACATGCATAAATTTGACGATAAAGTTGCTCGAATCCTGCTGAATGTTCTGTCTCATACAATTGAGCGTTTAAGTCTTGACCCGCCTACATTGGATAATTCAAGGACAGTTGATTTTTTTAATGAAAACGCAAAATGCCTGATTTGTGAAGAGGGAAATCCAATTGAAACAGTATTTAATCAATACAAATCTGTGTTGGAGGAAAGCATAGTTTCAATTGACTCACCACGATTTCTTTCTTTTATTCCAGTGGCACCTACTAAGGCTTCAATGATTTTTGACCTGGTAGTTTCAGCAGGATCACTTAACGGGACATCATGGCAGGAAGCAAGCGGTGCGGTTTGGGCCGAAAATCAGGTTATTCGCTGGATTGCTGATCTGGCTGATTTTCCTGAAGAGGCAGGAGGCTGCTTCATCTCAGGAGGAACTCTTGGAAACCTTTCTGCTTTGGTTGTTGCCAGGGAATTTTATAGAAGAAGCCATTCATCAAATAATAAACGCCTTGCGATTGTTTGTTCTGATCAGGCTCACTCGTCTGTAAAGAGTACTGCATCAGTTATGGATTGTGAAATAATTGTTGTGCCAACAGCACAGAACAGACAGCTAAACTCGCAAAGTATTTTGAAAGAACTTAATAAGAGTAATAAATATAAGGATTACGCTATTTTTGCTGTGGTTGCGACTGCAGGTACAACTAATCTAGGAATAGTTGATGATCTTGAAAGTCTATCCAGATATGCTGAACAAACTGATACCTGGCTACATGTTGACGCTGCTTATGGTGGTGCTGGACTATTATCACCAAAAGTTAGACATCTTTATGATGGGATTGAAAAAGCAGATTCTTTTATTGTGGATCCACATAAATGGTTATTTGCCCCTCTGGATTGCGCTGCAGTAATTTATCGGGATAAAAGTCTGGCTGCTGAAGTACACGCCCAGAAAGCCGGCTACCTGGATGTTTTACACCAGGATGAAGAAGGCAACAACCCGTCGGATTATGCTTTTCATCTTTCAAGACGTGCACGTGGTTTACCATTGTGGTTTTCTTTGTCAGTTTATGGTGTTGCTTCTTATCGTGAAGCAATAGAACATTCCCTTGATATGGCAAGGTATGCGTCGGAAAAAATAATCGCGCTTCCTTATCTGAGACTGTTTATGGAGCCGATTCTATCAGTTGTGGTTTTTGAACGTAATGGCTGGGATTGGGATGAGTATAAAAGATGGTCCACCGAACAGTTAAAAAACCAGGTATGTTATGTTGTCCCGTCTTTGGTTGATCAAAAACCTGTGCTGCGGTTTGCTTTTTTGAATCCTGAGATGACAACTGAGATAATTGATGAAATTTTAGTAAGCCTGGAATAGAAAATAATCTTGCTGACAAAAGTATTCTAATTCTTCAGGAGATTGCCATGGAAAGACATAAGACTGCAGATGATTATTTTTCATCCAACAATGAGTGGAAAAAAGCTTTGACCAAGTTGAGGAAGATTTTACTCAGGACAGAATTACAGGAGACTGTGAAATGGGGTATGCCGACTTACACACTAGATGGAAAAAATGTTGCAGGTTTAGCAGGTTTTAAATCCTATTTCGGTATCTGGTTTTTTAATGGAGTATTTTTAAAAGATGAGCAGGGAATATTAATTAGCGCTCAGGATGGAAAGACAAAGTCTCTGCGCCAGTGGCGTTTCTATTCAATTGATGATATTGAAGAAAAATTAATAATAAATTATATAGATGAAGCAATAAACGTTCAAAAAGAGGGTAAAAAAATAAAACCGGAGAAAAACCGATCACTCAATATTCCTGATAAACTGATGGCAGAAATAAAGGCAGATAAGCAGCTAATAAAATGCTTTCAACAATTAAGTATGTCAAAACAAAGAGAATATGCTGATTATATTGCTGAAGCAAAAAGGGAGGAAACAAAGACAAAAAGAATAGAAAAGATCAAACCGATGATTCTGAAAAATATTGGTCTGAATGATAAATACAAGTAACTTCAAGCGCAGTGTTTTTTACACATCTTGATGGAGTAAAGATTTTTTGTTTCAGAGTAAGCAATAACCTGGCAGCAATTTTTAGAAGTTTAAATATTTCCGAGCGCTTTCCACGTCCTTCTTGATTTGTTTTCTCAGATCCTCAATACAGGCAAATTTCATTTCCTGACGTAATTGATGAAGAGGAATTACTTCAATATATTCTCCATAAATATCTTCTTCAAAATCAAAAATATAAGTTTCAACTGTGAAAGCGTTGTTGCCAAATGTCGGCTTGTTTCCGGCATTTGTGACACCATAACATGTTTTTTCTGCTAATTTTATTTTGGTAACATAGACTCCTTCAGCTAATGCTAAAGTGATTTTTGGAAGTATATTTGCGGTAGGAAAACCGAGCTCCTTTCCACGCTGCTCTCCCTTTTCCACCTTGCCGTATATACTGTATTCCCTGCCCAAATACAGATGTATATCAGCAAATTGAAATTCGCTGATCAGTTGACGTATAAGGGTACTGCTTACGGTTTGTCCTTTTTGCTGTATCGGCGCTATCTCTTCAAGTGAAAAGTTATATTGCTGACTGAGGTTCTCAAGCAACTTGAAATCTCCCGCACGATGTTTGCCAAATCTGAAGTCATATCCAATCACTAATTTAACCAAGTCAAAGCGCCTGATTAAAAACTGAAGAGCAAAATCCTCCGGAAGCATTTGAGATAATTCCTTAGTGAACTGAATCACATGCACTTCATCCAGTCCCAGTTCCTCAAGCAACCTAAGTTGATGTACTGATGTACAAATTCGTGAAACAGGTTGTTGAGAATGAATTATTTCCTGCGGATGCGGATCGAAAGTCACCAGGGCACTGGCACAGCCACGCGAATGTGCTTCGTTGACTGCGGCAGAGATCAAGGCATGGTGACCCAGGTGAATCCCATCAAAATTTCCAATGGTAACAACAGTTCTTGGAGTTTCTTTAGGTTTTTTTTGGAAATGAATAACTTGCATAAGTAACTGTATTTATTACATTATAATACAGAATAAAGATTGGGATGTATTAAGGAAGCAAGGGAAACAGTTATTATCAGGGCCTAAAATGATAACGCTTAAATGCGAAAAACTCAAACATCAATCATTCTTTAATTATTCAGCGCGGCTGTATACCAGAGTTTCAGCTGTAACATATTTGACATGTGGAACTTTGTACAGATTTCCCGAAACAATTTCATTGACAGGCTGTCCATCAGTGGTATTTATGGATTCAGTCAAAATTAAGCATTCCCTGCCTTCCGGAGTAATTCCCAGTAATTGTTTACCACAACGGAATGATTTGCGGGATAATAAAATCAGATGTTCTTCCTTGACAGACTCAACTACACATCCCACGAGTGTTTCTCCATGGTCCTTGCGGTGGGGGTTTTTAATGCGCTCAATTGCCAGGTCAGTACGGTTGGCTCTAAAAAACCCACGTGTAATTTTGGAGGGCCATTTCGATTTCAGTGACTTTACTGTCTGTTTTTCAAATGCTTCAAGGAGCATGTCAATTTTTTTAATCGTGTCTGCTTGCATGTCTATATGCCTGAAATCAAGCCGCAAAACACTCAGGTTTGCGTTCTTCAATTCTGGAATATAATCCAATAAAAACAGATCTTTATGGTGATACATAAAAGTTCCATGTTGATTTTGAATGGTAGGGAAACGTCTTTGTGGTTGATCAGAAGGGACCAGTACATTTTCCCTGGTTTCTGAGGAGTCTGTTGAAAGCGCATTTATATTCAACAGTTTGCGTGGTGTATAAAATAATAAAATCCTGCCTGCAGCCAATATTTCACATGGCGCAGTCAGTGATTCACAATATTTTTTTAAAGTAGATTTAGGCAGTTCATTTGACAGAACAAGACGTTGCAGCTGTTTACCAAAATAATTACACCACCGTTTAAGCCCTGTTAAATTATGATTACCTGTTTCTGCAATTAACTGAATTGGAAGATCAGGATGTTCATGACGTACCCATTCTGCCGCGCCAATGTCCTGGACGCGGATTGCGTTATATTTTGCTAAAGGAAGATCATCCAGCAGTTTTATGCAGCGCTTGAAATTATTCTCAGTGCAAAGTATGTCCCATTGCAGAACTGGAGATAACCCTGCTGCAAGAGCTGCATCCGTAAGAGACAGCAGGGCTTTAGTACTGAGCCTGCCCATTCGACTGAGTGTTTGGTGTTCTAAAATAACTTCACGTATGGAAGTATCATGGATCAATTTAAGCTCAGAATGGTTTTCAAGAAAGGTGTTAAACAGCATTATTATCAAGCCAATTAACACACTGATTCACGCTCAATCCAGCTGTTGAATTATCATGCTGTATGCGTTGTTTATGTAAAACAAGCACTCGAGTTGCTAAATTCAGTCCCAATTCCAGTTGGTGTGTAGCAATCAGCACTGTACCTCCCTGCTGGTGAAATTCATGCAGATAATTATGAAACCAGCTATTTGAATGTTGATCAAGTCCCGTGAACGGTTCATCAAGAATCAGTATTTCAGGCTGGCAAAGCATCAGCCGCGCGATCATCAGGCGTTTTATCATTCCGCTGCTGAAATTACCAACCGGCAGCCGTGACACATGAGACAGATCGGTTTCCTGCAATATATTGTCAGTTTTGATTTTCAGATCCTCCACACCATAAAGTGTTCCAAAAATACGCAAATTATCTATTGAACTAAGATCACCATACAACCTGTTTTCATGAGAAATTATACCTATTTTTTGCCGCCATTCCTTCAAGCTGTCTTTTTGGTTTATCCCATGAAAAGTAATTCTACCTTGAGTAGGCTTAGACAATGTACTGATAATACGCAGCAATGTTGACTTTCCTGCTCCATTATTGCCGATAAGCATTATGAATTCTCCTGTATCAAGGGAGAATGTTATGTCATCGAGGATGCGGCGATAGCCATAACGTTTGCTGACATGCTCAAGGCTTAAGATGGCAGACATGCTGAAGGAGGGAATGAATGGAATTAGTACTACTGATCAACAGGAAAGGCTTCATCCACGATGGGTTGGTTTTTTTCATTCCATATCATGATTCGCAGAAATGTCCCAGGTTTAACATTGGTAAATGTTCTGGTTATTACTCTGTATCTTCTAATTTTAAAGGGGATGGAGGTCTCGATTCTTAATGGAATATCTTTATCAAGGTTTTTCCTGGATGAAAGAAACAATCCGGTCCTTCCTATTTCAAGTTTTTTGGTTTTATTTGTCAGGTAGAAACTTACCTTAACATTTCCTCCATCAGCATTTATTTTTATTTTTTCAGCTGTGACAGCAGGATTATCAACTGACTTGGATTTCAAACTTTTAGCGCTGGCTGAAGCTTGCTGAATGCGTTTTTTCTCTTTCAATTCAAATTTGCGTATTTCTTCCTCAAACTCAGTAATTTTTGTATTTAGATTCTGATTTTCAGTTTTTGATTCTGATAAAGAAGCCTGCGTGCTGCGTAGCTGCTGCTGCAGTGAATGAACTTTAAGCTGCAGGTTGTTGATTTGATCTTGAGTAGAGGTTTTTTCTCGTTGAAATTGCTGCACCACCTGTTCCCGTTGCTGCAGTATGGATTTCAGTTCAGATATTTCCACTGATTGCTTCTCTATCAGAGATGCCTGCTGTTCGTTCAATTTTTTCTGCTTGGAAGACTGAGACAATACCTGCTGTTCCCATTTTGAGTCACGTTGTCCTGTTTGCTTTAGTTTTTCAATCAGGCTGGCGGTTCTTGATTTTTCCTGCTCCATCTGCACATTTATCTTTTTCAAATCCTGCAAGTTAATAAAACGCAGATATGCAATTGTGACTGACAGACCAATAATAATTAATATCAGCAGGATGATAAAAAATTTGAAATTTCTCAAAAAGAACGCCGTTAAACGATTATCTCCGACGACATAAAAATTAGGTTCCATTTTGTTCTTTTTTAAATTCAATAAGCAGGAATGTCCAGCTCTACAGCTAGACGGTAGATTTGTCCTCCGATATTTTCCACCGTACCAGTTAATTCTAATTCTAGCAAGGTAGCCAGCAAGATATTCATTTCAAGTTCTGTTTTTGCGTGAATTGCGTCTATTTCCTCTACACCATCATTTAAAGCTTTAAGTATCCTGCTTTGCATTTCACCCAAATCATCCGGATTAATTTTTTTTGCTCCGGAATCATTTCTTTCAAACTTTAACTGTTGTTGATTTGCGGTCACAGATATAAGTGATAATTCTTCTAAAATGTCTTCTGCATTGCAAACAAGCTTGGCATGCTGACGGGCGATCAAACTGTTTGTGCCTGTACTTGCCGCGGAGTCAACTCTTCCGGGAACTGCAAATACTTCCCGGTTTTGTTCCAATGCAAACGCGGCGGTGATTTTTGCCCCGCTGTTTTTTCGTGCTTCAGTCACAACAATTCCCATGGACAGGCCGCTTATTACACGGTTTCGTATTGGGAAATTCCGGGCAAGTGGTTTTACACCAAGAGGGAATTCGGAAACCAAGGCACCATTTTTTGTAATTTCTTCAGCAAGTTTTTTATTTTCCGGAGGATAAATATGCTTTAGTCCTCCTGCAAGTACAGCAATGGTTCTTAACCCGCATTCCAATGCAGTTTCGTGTGCTACAGTGTCGATGCCTTTTGCAAGTCCGCTGACAATGATTATATCCGGAACATGCAGCGACAGCTCTTTAATCAGCCGGCGTGTTTGCTGTTTCCCGTATGCTGTACAGCCTCTGGAACCGACAAAAGCCAGACATGGACTTTCAGCATCCTGTAATGTACCCTTCCAGTATAAAACAGTCGGCGGAGTTGAAATGTGCTGTAATCGCAGAGGATATCCTTTTGAAACAGGGCAAAAAAGTCGTATCCCCGGTGTTTCAGCAATGATCCGCTTTTCAATCTTAAAACTATGTGATTGTGTAGCATTTGTGATTAGTCCTGCTAATTTTGAAGTGATTTGGAATTGTTCTGTCAGGATTTCAGCTTTGGTTTTCAGCAGTTCTTCAACGCTGCCCAGCTGCTCAATTAATTCCCGAATCTTCTTGTAACCAATTCCGGAAATCAAGCTCAGTGCCAGCCAGGACCATACCTGCTCCGAATCTTCGGGCTTCAAAGTATTTTTCGTCATCACATGTCCGGATTATGAACGATCGCTCAGTACCCGTTCCACATCTCTCTGAGCTTCACGTTTCTTCATTGTTTGACGTTTATCATGTAATTTTTTACCTCTTCCAACTGCCAGTTCCAATTTAATTAGTCCGTCTTTGAGATATACTTTCAGTGGAATCAAAGTCAGTCCCTGTTCTTTCAATTGACCATAAAGGCGGCGTATTTCAGAGCGGTGCAGCAACAATCTTCTTGGGCGGAGCGGTTCATGATTATTTCTGTTGCCAAAACCATATTGTGAAATATGCGCGTTCAGCAAATAAACCTGCAGTCTTTCATCTACCCTGCAGTAACTTTCCGCCAGATTTATTTGTCCTGCTCGGATGCTCTTGACTTCTGTACCTTTTAAAGCAATGCCTGCCTCGATTGTTTTTTGTATCTCATACTCGAATCTTGCTTTTCGATTTTTTGCAAGAGTTTTGAATTTCATCTCAATCAATTATTGGTAGAAATAACAAACAGCTGTAACAGTGAAGAATTTTTCAGGAGTCACTGTGTAAGAACGGACAAATCAGGGTAATTAGATTTTGCCCAGGAAATAGCTTCATCATTTGTTTGCAGGTCACCGTTTAACTGCTTTTCAAAAGCGAGCTTCAAAATCTTTCCCATTTCTGGTCCGGGAGACATCCCCAGTTTTAATAAGTGTTTCCCCATCAGTAAAGGACGTGGTGCTTCATCCCGCACGTCCATCCTTTCTGCTTCAGCCAGCAGCCAATTACCTGCTTCAAAACATGCTCTTTCTTTTTTTGTTAAAGTCCGCCCAAAATAATCCGCTTTAGCCAGTAAAACCAGGTCAGGTATCCGGACACGTAAAGCAAGCCTCCTGATTGTTCCGGAAGAAATCCTGTCACGCTCTTTAAAAAGTTGTATTGGCCGGAGGTGTTCTTTAACCATAGTAGTTACTTGCTCAATCAGTTCACGATCATCAGTCAGGCGTTTCAGAAACTGTATCGCAGGAGCAATCCCGTCCACGTCATGAGAAGGACTGCGCCAGCGTCCGCGCAAAAAAGTTGTTGTAAGCGGTTTTCCGAAATCGTGGCACAAAGCACCAAACATCAACACTAAATCCTTTTTTTCGATACCTGTTTTTAACCCTGCCGCTTCATCCACTACCATCAGTGTGTGTGTCCAGACATCTCCTTCCGGATGCCATTCAGGATCCTGGGGAACTCCATAAAGCGCTTTCAGCTCGGGGAAATATGCTAATATCCCAATTTTTTTTGCAGCCTCTAAACCAATGGAAGGCTTTTTAGCTTTAATCATCAGCTTTCGAAACTCTTCAAAGATCCGCTCCCTTGGCAGCTCAGAAAGATCTAGTTGTCTGCAAAGTCGGGCCGTGTCCGCAGTAATTTTAAATTCAAGACGTGCAGAAAACTGCATTGCTCTATAAACCCGCAATGGATCTTCAGCAAAAGCTGGTCCCACATGTTTTAATTTTTTGCGTTTTAAATCACCAATACCATCAAATGGATCCAGCAAAGTGTTTTCTAACAGATCATAACCGATACTGTTCACAGTAAAGTCACGACGAGAGGCGGCATCCTTATAACTCATAGTGGGGTCAGCAGTGATCTTGAAGCCGCGGTGACCTTTACCTGTCTTTCGTTCTTTTCTGGGCAGGCTGAAATCATATTCCGCGGTTGATGTTTTCAATTTCAGTACTCCAAAGGATTTTCCTACAGCATGTATGTTGCCGAATTTTTGCAGCACAGATTCCAATTTTTCTAGGTTAAGTCCAAATACTTCCACATCCATATCTTTAGAGATACTCTGGCCCATACAATGGTCACGCACGGCACCGCCGACAAGTATGCAGCGACCATTTGAGCTGGAAATTGCTTTTACAATTTTTTTTAGTTCTGAAGAAACTGGGAGGGGGGACATGAAGGTTTAATAGATTTTATGAAAATGTTTGCAAGCATTTTCAAACAAAAATTTGGTTCACATTATCAGGCTTGGCAATGTTTGCATAGAAAAGTTGTTCGGCAAGCAATTGATGATATTTTGCTACACATAATGTAATTGTTTTTTTAGCGCTTTTATCAATTCAAATGAATGTATTCATTCTCGTTCACAAGTTCATTTCCGATGTATAGTGTAACTATGGGTTTTGCCGAAGCTGATTTACATTTCTCAGTTATTTTTCAGTAATTGATCAAAATAGTCGATCGTTGGCCTGAGCCCCTCTTCCAGAGTGATTTCAGGTTCCCAGCCGAGTTTTTCCTTAGCCAATGAAATGTCCGGTTTACGTTGCATCGGATCATCCTCCCTGGAGTCCTCTTTCACAATTTTTGAGGAAGAGTTAGTCATTTCCAAAACTTTTTCTGCCAACTCAATAATAGTGAATTCTCCCGGATTACCTGTATTTACCGGTCCTTTAAAATTTTCTGTTTCCATCATGCGGTAAAGCGCATCCACCAATTCAGTAACATAGCAAAAGCTTCTGCTCTGTTGTCCGTCTCCATGAATGATGATTGGTTCACCCTTGAGTGCGGCGACAATAAAGTTGCTTACTACTCTTCCATCATCAGGATTCATTCTTGGCCCATAAGTATTAAATATCCTCACTATTTTTACATCTACATCGCTTTGCCTGTGATAATCCATCATTAATGTTTCAGCCACACGCTTGCCTTCATCATAACAACTACGCGGCCCGATTGGATTCACATGTCCTACATAACTTTCAGGTTGTGGATGTACTTGAGGATCACCATAAACTTCGGAAGTTGAAGCCTGTAAAATGCGGGCTTTAACACGCTTTGCCAAACCCAGCATGTTGAGTGTGCCCATAACACTGGTTTTCACAGTTTTTACGGGGTTGTACTGATAATGAACAGGAGAAGCCGGACAGGCCAGATTAAATATCCAGTCTACTTCTAAGAGAATGGGCTGCACAATATCATGCCGGATCAATTCAAAATTTGAGTTATCCTGCAGTTGAAGCAAATTTGCTTTTTTACCGGTAAAAAAATTATCAATTGCAATAACCTCATGTCCTTCAGCAATTAGTCTGTCGCAAAGAAAAGAACCGACAAAACCTGCACCGCCTGTAATAAGAACTTTTTCCATTTGAAGATATCTGTTTATTAGTGAAAAGAGTAGCAGGCATTATAGACAATATGGCTCCAAGGTACAAGTTGTCTGCTGTTTATAATGGGCATTTATGCATGAAATCAACTGTATTATATTTCGTTGGTAATTCATATCCATGGCAGCATTAATGTTAAATTTTAGCGAAGAAATTGAATATAACATTGCGACTATAACGGAGTCAGATTATGATTTTGATAATCAATATTTGCGTGGTCGGGTAAATCTAATCCTGAAATTCTGAGTTCTTTAAAAACATCTCTTGTCTGACATGCTATAACAAAGGAAAACACTGGAATGAACACGTAAATCCTGATTATGAAAATTGGTGGAAATAGAAGAAAACAATAAAAGCTTCAAGGAGGAATTATGGTGACAGAAGAAAGACAGAAAGATCTGGAAGCAGCAATACTGCAAATCGAACGGCAGTTTGGAAAAGGTTCAATAATGAAAATGGACGGCTCAACAGTGGGAAATTATCCTGCTGTGAGTTCAGGAAATTTAGCCTTGGATATTGCTCTTGGCATAGGAGGTTTGCCGCGTGGACGGATTATTGAAATTTATGGACCTGAAGCTTCCGGAAAAACTACATTAGCTCTGTGCGCAATTGCTGAGGTTCAAAAGGTCGGAGGAGTAGCCGCTTTTGTAGACGCGGAACACGCGTTTGATCGAAATAACGCAAAAACATTGGGTGTCCAGGTGGAAGATCTTTTACTGGCCCAACCGGATTACGGTGAACAGGGTCTGGAAATAGCAGAGCAGCTTGTAAGGGTCGGAAAAGTGGATATTGTTGTTGTTGATTCAGTTGCTGCTCTTGTGCCAAAAAATGAACTTGAAGGAGATATGGGAGATTCTCATATGGGATTGCACGCGCGTTTGATGTCACAGGCCCTTCGTAAATTGTCAGGTGTTGCCTCAAAATCAAACACAATCTTCATTTTTATCAATCAGTTGCGCTCGAAAATTGGAGTTGTCTTCGGTAATCCGGAAACAACAACAGGCGGCAACGCGCTGAAATTTTATTCAAGTGTGCGTCTTGATGTACGGCGTGCCAGTCAGATTAAAAGCGGAGATGAAGTAAAAGGTCACCGGATGAAAATTAAGGTTGCAAAAAATAAGTTGGCACCACCATTTCGTATGGCTGAGGTAGATTTGATTTATGGGGTTGGAATATCAAAGATGGGAGTTTTAATTGATTTGGCGATAAATGAAGATATTGTGCAAAAAAGCGGGACATGGTTTTCATACGAAAATGAACGCCTTGGCCAGGGACGTGATAACTCCATCAAGTTTCTGGAGGAAAATCCCGCAATTGCGGATGCTATCAATCTTAAAATCCGTAAAATTCATAAACTTGATTCACAGGAATCAAGTGATGAAACAAGTGAAACACCTGTTGTTGAATGAATAAGTTAAACTTTCTGCCTGAATATTCAAAGCTGCATTCAGGGAAGATTGAGTCTTTTTTAGCCGGTTTGCTTTATGAAGTTTCTGTGGAAGAAGCGCTGTCTGAAAAAAACACGCTTATTGATGTTCGTACAGCTGATGAATTCAAACAAGGCAGTATTCCGGATGCGCAAAATTACCCTTTGTTCGATAATATGGAACGGGCAGAAATTGGAACAATCTATCGAAAGATTGGCAGAAGTGCTGCTGTAGCAAAAGGACTTGGATTTTTTGAGCCAAGGGTTCAGGAATTTTTATCTTCTATTTCAGATTTAAAATCAAGGCAGCTTGTTGTATATTGTGCCCGCGGAGGCATGAGATCAGCATCTGTTGTCAGGCTGCTTCAGCATCACGGTTTTCATGCTGCACAGCTGCAGGGAGGTTATAAACGGTATCGCAGTTATGTGCTTCAGCAGTTGGACAATCCTGTACCTCCCCTGATTGTATTGCACGGGCGGACAGGTGTTGGTAAGACTTTATTGTTGAAGTATCTTCCGGATCATCTGGACCTCGAAGAATTTGCCGGACATCGGAGTTCTTTGTTTGGGGCCATCAATAAAACTCCACAGACTCAAAAAAATTTTGAAGCATTACTTGCCCAAAAATTGCTGGAGCTTCCAAATAGTCAACCGGTTTTTATTGAAGGAGAAAGCAGGAAGGTGGGAAAAGTTTTTATTCCTCAGGCTCTGGCAGACGCAATGAAAAACGGGACGCTTGTGTATCTGCATGCTTCAATGGAAACACGGATCCGTCGTATTGTTGAGGAATATTCGGTATGTGATGAGCAGACTTTCCTGGAAACTGATTCAATTTTGAAATCATTGCGAATGTCAATGGGAAAAGTAAAAACGGAGCAAATGCGTCTGTGGCTCAGACAAGGTGAAATTGAGAAAATAGTTCATTTATTGCTGGTGGATTATTATGACCCTCGCTACCAGCATGCAATGCGCTCATACAAATATGTAATGAAACTTTCTGCTGAAGACCTGAATATGGCTGCTGAGGAGCTTGTACGTTTTCGGAACAGTATTATTAACAGCAGAGATAGTATCCTCCCGGCAACATACAATAAAACTTTAAATTAGCAATTAGTATTGTGAAATCATATTTTCATGAAAGGAGATATAAATCATTTTTTATTCTCTTGATAGTAACTGCTGCTACAATTTGTTTTCCAGCAATTGTTTTAGCTGAAAAGCACAATAATTTAAACTTAGTAAACTCTCGATCAGGTTCATTTCCTCTTCCTGTTCCTGCTCTTCGTTTGCCAGATCTTCCCATATTTTCACTCGTTTCAGTAACTCAAGCACCTGTACCTGAACTGCCTGACTGGCATAGTTCACGTTTTATTCCGGATGATCCAGGTTGGCTTGACAGGTCAGGAAAATATTACAAGGAAGGCATAGTACAATTATTTCGCGGAAACTTGAGTCTGGCGTATATGAGGTTTCAAACAGTCATTGATGAGTATCCGGACACAAAATGGTTCATTCCATCAAGGTTTTGGCAGGGGCAGATATTAGCACAGCGTAAAAAATATGCTCAATCTGCAGAAGCACTTGTTCTTTTTCTGAATTCACTAAAACGTGTTCCAAACCCTGAAAGCTACATTGATTTCAGGAATTTCAGCAGATATACCCTGGTCTGGCTGGCATTTAAGCAAAAAAAATATAATGACGTGACTGCTAATATTGAGAAATATGAGCAGGAAATTGATAGTGGAAAAATTCGCAGCAAGCTTCTCTATTTGAAATACCTGACAAATGTGAAATTAAATAATAAAGCAGAAATTCGAGGTGTGCTTAAGAAACTGATCAAGGATTTCCCTAATGATTTTGAGCATATAGTACTTTTGGCCGAGTTTTATTATGCACAAAAAAACTGGAAAGAATTGACAGGTTTAGTTGCGGCTTATGCAAAGAAGCCGGATTTTTACAATGATTCCCAAATGGAGCATTTTCTGTGGCTGGGTTTAGATGCTCAATTGAACCTGAAGCGATGGAATGAAGCAAAAAAAATAATGCGTTCCCTGGAAAAGCTGGGAGTACAAAGTACTGACAAACTTGCGAAAGCATATTTAAAACTTAATCTGCATACAAAGCAAATTGAGCAGGCATGGGAAGACTGGTTGAAAATAGAGGATCCTATACTCCGCGAACAAGCCCTTCGCGCATTGATTCACCGTGCTGTTAAAGTTGAGGAATTTGAGTTTTTAATCAAACTGGAGCCAGAACTGAAGAGATTCAATTCTTTTTGGCGTTCTTGGCAGGATGAAGTTGAATTGATTTATGCCTACATCTATTTGCGCATAGGTCAAATAGAAAAATCTAAACGATTTCTTGCTTCCTCCTACAAACATTCACTTGAGGAAGATGATGCACAATCAACTATTGTCAATGAAGAAAGTCTTTATCTTAGTACAGTAGTCGAACTGATTTCTTTAAATTTTCAAAGGGCTTTCATGCTGATTAAGCAGTTGCTGGAAAGTTATTCTGATTCTGTACGACTTTCAGAATATTATTTTTGGTATGGAGTTTTGCAGTACGAAATAGAAAAGAATTCTATGCAGACTATCATGGCAATGCGCCAGGTTGACAGAAATGGCGACAGGGATGATGACCGTCTGTTCCTGCTGGCAAAAGTAAATCACGATCAACAGAAATGGGCAGCCGTTTACTTGTCTCTTGCAAAACTGAAAAAGCAATATCCGGATTCGCCTTTTTTACAGGAAAGTCTTTATTTGCAGTCCCATGCCTCTTTTGAGCAAAGGCAATACAATCCTGCCCTGGAAATTTTGAATGAGCTTCAAAGCGCTTTTGATCCGATAAAAAAACCTGTAAGAGCAATACATTTAAGAGTACGAATTCTTATGGCTATGCAAAGGTATGAGCAGGCTGATGAGGTTCTAAAAAGATCAATTGAGGGTCATTCAGATTTTTCTCTGATTAAGCTGCGAATTGAAGTGCTGAAACACATAAATGACCCCATACGTATTTTGAGTGTGACAAATCGGGGATTGGGTCTATCTATCAGTAAAGACCAGGGGTTTCTGTTCTTACATAGGGCAAATGCTCTTTATGAAATGAAACATTATGAGCAGGCATACACGGTTTATAAGTTTGCCTTGGTAAACCCTCCAAAAAATACCACTCGCTTTATCAATTACCGCATTCTGAAAACTCACTTTGAACTGGAAAAAATTGACGAACTGGAGCAAGGCGCCGACATTTTTTTGGCTGAATTCAAAGATGATGTTTACAGCTACGAAATACTGCATTTACTCAGTGATTATTTTCTTCAGAGAAATCAAAAAGAAAAGGCTAAACCTTATTTGAAGCAGCTTGTTGTCAATTACGAAAAATCTGTACGTAAGGTGGAACTGGCTCCCGATCAGCGAGTCGAACAGATTATTATCATAGGGGAACTCTATAACGAATTAGCTGAATATGAGAAGGCGGTGCTTTGGCTAAATCATGCCCTAAAGGCGATGGAAACTGTGGAAGACGGACGTAAAAAATGGCAGCTGCGCATCCTGAGAGTAAAGGGGATTGCGCTGTATCAGCTTGGAAAACATGGTAAGGCTTTAGCAGCCAGTCTTAAGGTTCTATACCTTGACAGAAGCTTGTCAGAACAGCAATTGTATGACCTAAATTTAAGAATTGCTTCAAGTTATGTTCAGTCAAAGCGAAAAAAAGAAGCAAAAGCAATTTATCGTAAAATGTTAAAGAACTTTACTAAGAAGGAACGGAGAAAAGAAATTGAAACACTGCTTGGCAATCTGAACTGAAAATATGGAAAATAGTATGCCTGAAAAAATGTTTCACGTGAAACAATCATGATATGAGCTTCATTATCATAGCTATCGATGGACCAACCGGAGTAGGCAAAAGCACAATTGCCCGTCAACTCGCAGAAAAAATCAGCTGTTTATATGTTGATACCGGCGCAATGTTCAGATGTCTGGCCTGGCGTTGGGGGCAACAAGGTTGTCCGGAAAGTGACGAATTGCTGCGTGAACTTGGTGAGCAGACGAGGATATTTTTTGACAATGGGAAAGTATTTTGTAATGAAATCGATGTGACGGAAGAAATCAGGTCAGAGTATATTTCTTCACTGGCTTCCAGGATCAGTCTTTTCCCTGCGATCAGGGTAGTGCTGAAAAAACAGCAGCGCGCATTGGTGAAAGAAGTAAGAGAATCCGGAACTTATAAAGGCGCTGTTTTAGAAGGACGGGATATCGGAACGGTTGTTTTTCCAGAAGCGGATTATAAGTTTTACGTGGACGCATCGCCTGAAATACGTGCGGAACGCAGGTTCCTGCAGCTGCAGGAACGTAATGTAGAAGCGGATTTTCAGGAGATATTGTCTGCTCTAAATGAACGTGATCATCAGGATGAAAATCGTGATTTAGCTCCATTACGTGCTGCTGAAGATGCGGTAATCATTGATACTGGAAATTTGAGCAGAGAGCAGGTTTTGCGGCATTTGCTTGAAAATGCAGGAATGGAAGAAGTATTTGCATAACGTATTGGGCTTGATGTTTTGTAATCCGGCAAATAATTAAAGGTCTCATGAAAGCAGTTATACTTGCGGCTAACCGTAGTACCCGGTTAAGTCCTTTTATTGAAACCCGTTGTAAACCCATGATTCGAATAGCGGGTCAGTACATACTTGACAATACAATTCGCTTTCTAAAAGCGGCAGGAATTCACGATATTGTGCTTGTTGTTAATCATCAACAGGAATTAGTACGCGATGTTTTCGGCAGTGGACAGGAGCTGGGAGTAAATATTGAATATGTAGTCCAGGATGAACTTCTTGGTATAGGTCATGCCTTGAGCATTTGTCAATCATCATTAGAAAAGAAGCCGTTTTTACTGGTTTATGGCGATGTGCTGACTGATAACAATCCATTTTTGTCAATTTTGCAGACTTACACAGAGCTGGACAAGGAAGTAGCCATGGTAGCACTGCCGGACTCTTCAAAGGAATTTGGCAATGTCTATCTTGACCATGAAATGAAAATCAGCCGCCTGGTTGAAAAACCTTCAGATGATCAGGCAAATTATGTTTTTGCCGGTATGTTTGTTTTGTTTCCAAAGATTTTTGAATTGCTGGAAAAAAACAACAATGATATTTCCCGCTGTTATGAGCAGATGATCGAAACAAGCGGACTGCAGGCCTGCTTATGGGAGAAAGGTTGGATTGATATGATTCATCCCTGGCATATTTTGGTTGCAAACAGAATGCTGATGAGTTCGTGGGAAACAGCAGAAATAGATAATAGCGCAGAATTGCGGGGACATGTTCATCTTGAAGGAGCTGTGTGGATTGGGCCAAATGTAACTGTGGAATCCGGAACAGTACTTAAAGGGCCATGCTATATTGGCGCTGATTCGTATATTGGAAACAATTCTCTCATTCGTAACTACAGCGCGATTGGACCAAACTCCATAGTTGGTTATGGATCAGAGTTAAAAAACTGTGTGCTATTTGGACGAAATGACGTTGGGCGTCTCTCATTTGTTGGAGACAGTGTACTCGGAGAGAATGCCAGCACAGGCCCAGGTCTTACAACTGTTAATCATACAATAGATTTTTCACCTGTAATATGCCAAACAGGCCAGGGAACTGTTGAAACAGGACTGGTCAAATTAGGCGCGTTTGTAGGTGACAGCGTAATAATAGGTGCCCGCCATGTACTTGGTCCGGGGGCTATATTGAATAGTGGCAGCACCTTTCCTGACAGTGTTACTCTCTGAATAATTTTTTACTGCGACGAAATCATAGGAACTGCTGGCAATGGATTTTTCTTTGTCAGTCATTCACGGACAAAGTCAAATAATTCAATAAATTAAATTACTGAGTATTTATGTGCGGCATCAGCGGTATTGTACATTCTGAAAATTTTGGCAGGAATTTACTTAATTCTATCAGAAACCTCGAATATCGTGGTTATGATTCCTGCGGAGTTGCAGTAATTCAGAATGGTAAGATTGATTTGCGCAAAAACATAGGCGGAATTGATGATGTCAACCTGAAAGAAAGACTGGACCAGATGCAGGGCAAGATTGGAATCGCGCACACGCGCTGGGCAACACATGGAAGTGTCACACAGGAAAACGCCCATCCCCATCTTTCTGCAAACAGAAAATTTGCTGTAGTGCATAACGGTATTATATCCAATTACCAGCAGCTGCGTGAAAGGTTGCTGAGTGAAGGTGTTTGTTTTGAATCCTTGACCGATACTGAGGTTTTCGTCAATTTGCTGGAAAAATCCTTTGCTGAAAGCAATGACCTGGAGCAGGCCTTTTTAACTGCCCTGCAACAGATAGAAGGATCATTTTCAATAGTTATGCTTTCATCCCATGATCCGGAACACTTATACTGCGTCAAAAAGGAGTCTCCCTTATTGCTGGGACTGGGGGAGGGCTGCAATTATGTTGGATCAGATATTAACGCGTTCTTGGAATATACCAGGAAGGCTGTTGTTTTAGATGAGGGAGAATATGTAATTTTAGGTCCGAATGATTACCAGATCCGCAGTTTGAAAACCGGGAAAAAAGTCAATAAATCTGTTTTGCAAATCGACTGGGATCTGGAAACCAGCAAAAAAGGCGGCTATTCACACTACATGCTCAAGGAAATATTTGATGAGCCGCAGACTGTACGGCAGGCAATGCAAATTCCAAAGGAACAAATTTCCGCCATTGCAGAGATGTTTGATGGTTCCTCACGTTCATACTTGATGGGCGTGGGAACAACTTATTATGTAGCATGCATCAGCCAGTATTATATTTCCACAATCGCTGATCGCTACTATTCAGCTTTGAGTTCTGATGAGTTTTCAGTGGTGGATATCCATAAGGGTGATATGGTATTGGCTATTTCTCAGTCAGGCGAAACCTATGATACCAAAACCGCACTGGTTAACGCCAAAGATTGTGGAGCACAAACTGCCGCCATTGTAAACGTAATGGGATCAACGATCAGCATGATGGTTGACCATGTCATCATGCAGGGATCAGGACCTGAAATATGTGTTGTTTCCACCAAGGCTGCACTGGCGCAAACTTTCATTATGGTGCGTGTAGCGTTGGAACTGGGTTTAATAAGAGGAAGGATTACAAAAAAAGTTTATCAAAAATATCAGCGCGATTTGGAAGAGTTTCCGGAAATTGTGGAAAAAATACTCAATGAACAGTCAGGATTTGTGCGAAATATCGCGCGGGACACAAGTCATGTTGAACACTGGCTGTTTCTGGGATGCGGTGTGTACTATCCGGTGGCCATGGAGTCTGCCTTGAAAATGAAGGAAGTCACCTATCAACACGCAGAAGGCATGCCCGCGGGGTTTCTCAAGCATGGTACTTTGTCCATGGTTGAGTCGGCTGTACATTCATTGTTTTTTGTTCCGCCTCCTGAGCAAAAAGAACTGCATGAGCGTACACTGATTGCCATGGAGCAGGTTAAATCACGTGGAGGTACTGTGATTGCTTTGATTTTTCAGGGTGATGACCGTGCTCTAGGTCTGGCTTCTCAGTCAGTAAAAATCCCTCCTGTTAGCACTTTGTTTGCACCTCTAATTCAAATGATAATTGTGCAGATGTTTGCGTATTATGCCGCATTGGACTTAGGCCGCAATATTGATAAGCCGAGAAATCTGGCAAAATCAGTAACTGTCGGCTGAATAGTTTCCCTCCCAATTCCTATTAAAATTACAATTATTTTCTATGCCCTTTTTCAAATGCTGAACGCTTTTAAACAATCATACTGATGACTATTGGCCGAATACAAGGTACTGATGGAATCCGCGGCCCTGTTTGTCTTGCGGAAAATTGTTCAGCAGCAGAACCGCTTACTGCATTGCTCAATGAAAGTGTTCTGAATGAAGAATTCTTTGAATTGTACACTTACGCCTATTGCCAGGAACTTTTGGAAACAGGCTTTGCAGAAAAGCATGATTATGCGGTGATTGGCTGGGATCCAAGAGATTTCAGCGGCAGGTTTAATCAGGCAGCAGTTCTCGGCATAAGAAAAGCTGGACTGACTGCTGTTATTGTAGATGTTCTGCCTACTCCGGCAATTTCCCTTTATCAGCTGCATATTGGAGCTGCATGTGCTTTTGCCTTAACTGCGTCTCATAATCCTTCAGACCAGAACGGTATAAAAATATTTCTGGGCCGCTCAAACCTGAAATTACTCCCAGAAGATGATAAACGCCTGACCCGGCGCTGCCTGAAACTTAACTATGAAGATCTCAGGACCGCCCCTTTGAAAGGAGAAGTACGCAATGATCACGAGGCAGCAAGGAAGTATTTTCTTGAATTTACGACAAATGCAGAAAATCACTGGTTAGAAGAAAATTCTTTTGCAGGAACAACCATTGTGGTTGATGCGGCTAATGGAGCATTTTCTAATTTAATAAAAGATTTGCTGGGTGGATTTAACATAGATTTTATTTACACCAATTGTACTCCAGTACATGGAATTAACATACGCTCCGGAGTTGCAGACCTTGAAGGAGTGGATTTTATTTCTGCTGATGAGATCAATAATGGTTTATTCAGAGGATATGAAACCTTGCAGCATATTCTGGAAAAAGGTCGCGAGCAGAAAGACAATCTACTGCATAGTTCAAATCTTGTTTTGGGGATAGTATTTGATGGAGACGGTGATCGATGTTTTTTACTAAGCTATGATCCTTATAATGACAGAATTCTGGTACATGGCGGTGATGTGCAGTCTTTTTTTCAGGCAAAGCTGCTTCAGCGAAACTTTCAATGGAATCAATCTCCGCTATTTGTTAATACTGTCGAGAGTGATTTGGAAGCAGGACGTGCGGTTCAGCAGACGGGGTTTGATACAATGCAGTGCGCCGTTGGTGACAAATGGATTTTGTGGCAAGCTTTTTATTATGACTTAAAGGCTAAACGACAATTTTATCTGCAAAATATAGATCATCCTGAATTCAAAATAATTTTGGGGCAGGCGACATCAAAACTTGAGAAGATGGCAAAAAATTCCAAATTTGATGCATTAGCTGCAACACAAATAGTTATATCTCTGGAAAAATGGATACAGGAAACAATTGATGCGGATCTGGTGAAAAGTGCGTCTGAACATGCATGCCGGCATTCTAACAATTATTTTGCCATCGGCAGCGAAGAATCCGGACATGTGGTTACTTTAGCAAAAATGAATTCCGGAGATAATAATCAACCGGTGTTTATTGGAAACAGCATGAAATGCGCCTTGAACAGCCTGGCGGCAATACAGGCATTACGTCCTCCTGAAAATTCTCCGGAATTCTTTGAGTGGCTGAAAAATCCTTATCCTTCCGGATTTCAAAAAAGTCTTCCGGTTTATTATGTTGACAAATCCTTATTGAATCAAGGTTCAGAGTTGCGAAATGAATTGGAGAAATTGTTGTTTAACAATTTAAACTGGCCGGGTATGGAGGTTGAAAAAGTGAAGAGACCGGAAGAACCTGAAATGCTTTTGATGCGTGTTTCTGAAAAAGGATTTCCTGCGGCACTTGTGTTTGTGCGGAATTCCGGCACAGAAGATAAGCTGGCTCTTTATCTCCGGGGTACAATGGAACTGGCTGCGCGATTAGAGGCACTTGCTGAAAAGGTGTACAGCTTTCTGCTGTGTTCATTCAAAAATAACGAATCTTTGATGGCAAAAGCTGAGCAAGCTGTTTTGCAAAAATTGGAAGATGGACCAAAACAAACAGATGATTTAAACCTCGAACAATCTGCTATTATCCCCTTGGAGAGGCTCCTGCACGAAATGAACTCACGCCAAAAACTAATTCAAAAAAATGGAGATGTGTGGAGCATCACACATTTGGGACTTACCCTCATAAATCATTCTGAATGTTCAGAATGACTTTCATTACCCATTTTTTCTGAACGTTCAGAAAAATACAAAATACCTTGGTGCTTAACATTTTTGATTGGTTTCAATGCCTGCGATTATTTATCTCAGATACAATTTCTTCCAGTACCTAGTGTCCACCACACCCATTTGTTTAAACAATTTTTTGGTCGTTTTCTGATTAATTTCAGCAGTTGTATGATTTTTCAAATTCATTTGACAAGCTCCTTAAAAAGTTCAATAGGAGATGTAATAATTGTGTTGCCTAGGAATATTAAATTTCAGACTCCTATTGAACCATAACAGTATTTAAGAAAAAATTAGAAGAGTTATTCATTATCTTCAAAAGATAAACTAGGCCATACCTCAACCTGAGGCGCATAGCCGCTTCCATTTCCGGATGGACCGAGAAGGTCGCCCGCTAAAACAGAAATATCAACCCCATCGGTAACAAGCTTTTCTTTACTATAAAAAGAAACGTTATCAGTTGATATCGAAGGTCCTAAAGCAAAAGAGTATTCACCAGTTGAATCTATATATTCAGAAACATCAATAGAAAGCTCAGAACCTGAACTTAAAGAAGAAAAAGTTTTTAAGGGAGTTAACAAGCTATGATCAATAACACCTATATTCTTTTCATTTAACTTTTCACCCCAACCTTGATAGTTATATTTATATAAAACAACTCCCCCACTTAAACTATGAATCTGATCAGGGGTTATATTTAAATATATTTTATTATTAACATTAACTGTTTTTGGAATATCAAAACGTAAAAAAGATAGTTCATTAACTGAAACTTGAAGACTTTTATTTTGGTACGGAATCAACATCTCGTCACTTGCATTAATATCTACAGATCTATCATTTAAAGGATATATTTTATCATCAACTGTAAAAGTCCAAATATCACTACTGACATTATCCACAATTACAGACCAATTATAAGTTTCACCAGGCAGAAACGTTTCAAAAACCACATTATTGGGGTACTGTAACGTTTCAGTTCGGTTGATACCGGGACCGCTGACCGTTACAGTCGCTGACGTGCCTGTATAATCTGTTTTCCATGGGTAATTGAAAGCTAAACCATATTCCATTGATACATCTACGGATCCATCACTGGGGATGGGAGCGCTAGGATAACTATATCTAAACCCTGGTATCCAATAAACTGAATCTCCATACTCATAAGGACCTATATCCGGAGCATCACCAACAAAGGCCCTCTGTTGACCGGGATATAAAGGGGGGTGATTTAGAGGGTATGCAGAATCATCATCCTGACCATCATTAATACCGGGTATTACAACCCCGGCATCGATTAGTACAGAACCTTTTCTTGGGCGAAAATCATAATTTTGATTAGCATCCGTAAATGGATTTAATCCAAATTGCGATACAAGAGACTCAACAGATCTTGTTCTATTTTCAAACCAGGGATCCTCAAGTTCTAAATGTGGGTAGTTTCCAGGTTGAGTGTGATCCGGATCCAATGCCCTTCCATACCAAATACCAGACTGATTTAGTAGAAATTCGTTACTGATATTTTCTGCAATTAAACTACCGCTAGCGGAAACATCAGGGTCACCAGCATCTGGAGTATTTGCGCTCATAGATTTTTCAGCAATAGAATTAAGCAACCTTGAATTTAGGTTTCCTAGATTAGTCTGTGAATTTAAACCATCATTATTTTCCCAGTCATCACCACAAAATTTAAATTTAGGCATACTTATATCATTTTGGTTGGTATCATAACCTAAAATATGAAAGGCTCTATGTCTATCTCCCTTTAATCTAAATGCTCTCTTGTTACCAGCAGATACCACATTATGAACAACCCCGTTAATACCAGCACATTTACTATCAAACCTCATCCCATTTCGGTTTGTATTTAAAAGCCAACTATAACGAGTTGTAGATCCTACCGTATTACCAGAAGTTCTTTGAATACCACTACCATCTATGTTAGTATATTGATTTTCTATTCTTGCATACTCAACTAAGGATTGTAATCCTGGCTGAAGACCTCCAGTATGATTCTGATTCGAAGTTATATAACGAAAAGTACTTCCTCCAATAGTTACTCCGGGATAATGCCATTTATCACCTCCCCGAAAATTATCTTCCGCACTAGGAGCCCATACTGTATTTTTAAACCAATCATTATACTGAAATAAGATATTTTCCCCTAATGGATACATTGAACCGCCCCATTTTAATGCGCGCGCATCATTTATATATTCAAAAATGCAATTTCTTACAGTGTTATTGGTTCCACCCCAAAATCTATTTCCTCTTTCATAATTAGCGTTACCGGGAGAAATATAACTTATCCCTGCCTCCCAACTATGCGAAAATTTTATATCCTCAAAAAGAATAAAACTAGATTTATGAACAAGAAAAGTTCCTGCAAAAAAATCTATGTTTTTGAATTCGAGATTATCTGAAAATTCAAGACTCAGGATCTTTGTTCTAATTCTGACCCTAACATTTGTTGAGTTAGGGATATTATTACCGGCTATCAGATATAAGATTTTATTTTCTTTATCAAAAGACCACTCCTCTAGACCATCTAAGTTATTTATATCTCCAACAATATATGGGTCTTGAAGGTCTAAAGTGGATTCTCCACTTTGATAATAAGGAGTCGTTAGATTTAAAGCGAATACGGTACCGCTTTCAGGGTTATTTTGAACGCTTGTTGTTGGATCGGTTGGGTTTTTGAAATTAATGGGCATAGCAGGAATCATGTATCTGTCATTTACCCAAAGTGCATATATCTCCTCTACTTTTATTCCAGCTCTTTTTGAAATATCATTCAAATCTACTTGTGCAGTATACCGCCCATTTGAATACTCCCAGTTTGCATTTAGTTCAATCGTGCCATCAAGTTTTACATTTTCAGTTTCACCCGTAATAGTTATTCTGGGGGCCTCAGTTTCATATGAATAATTGATTAATTCGTCAAATAAAACTTCAGAATACCTTCCTTCCTTCACTAGTATATTATCGCCTCCCTCGGCAACCTCTAGAGCATCACGGATTTTTGGGAATGGACAAAGACTGCTTCCATCAGGAGATTCACAGGATGAAGAACTATATTTTTGTAATATTTCAGCATCAACAATAGAAGCGTGATTTTCATTTGAACTATAGTCTATGAGTTTCCAATCTTCATTAACTTCCATCGGATAATAGGCAATTAATCCTGATTCATCGCCAGAAAGAGATGAATCCATCACAGCTTGGATTTGCTCTTGATCTCTAACTAAATCCCATATTCTAACCTCATCAATTTTTCCTATAAATTCTCTTCCAATAATAGAAATAGGGACTTGAATTGGGGTGGCGCCAGCGGCAAAATCTGAACTTTCTAATAATTCTCCATCAACGTATAGATTAGATATTGTTCCATCAAAACTCCAAGCAATATGATACCACTGATTGTGAGTCATAGCATAATTAGCTTTTTTTCTCATACCAGCTGAACCCGTTCCAAAGCCAACTCTAATTTGATGATTCAAATTGAATGTAATCATTGGAGGCCTATCAATGTCATTGCTGTTTGGATTTGCATCATTCCCAATAAATGTTCGATTATTCATCAAAGGATGTTCTTCTGAATAAACCCAAAGTTCTATAGTAAATTGATTTCCAAGAATTGGAAAAGTTTCAGGTAAATTTATCCTATCTGTTGGATCTGGAGTTGGTGGATTTTTAGCATTATTTCCCTGATAATCACCATGAAAATTGAAGGAGTCAAAATGAGCATAATTGTCTTGCTCATATTGATTTACAATACTTTGATCAACTATTAGACATTCGGATGGACAAACATAAACATTGGTGGTGTTGTCAGTTGTGTCAGCGGCGTCAGTTGTATCAGTTGTGTCAGCGGTGTCAGTTGTGCCAGTTGTTGAAGTCGTTGAAGAACCACCGTCACTGCTACTACTGCAGGAAATGATGGTAAGACTAAAAAGGGATATGAGAATTATGGATAAAACTTTTTTCATTATCGTTAATTTGATAAATGTTTAATTCAAGCTTTTATACGACAAGACTTTTGGTAGTGTGCGTATTCTGGCAAATCAGCATTTCCTTCAAGGAATTAAAGCTATGGATGCATTACATAATTTTTTTAGATTACTGAATATATGGGGGAACCTCATATTTAGGGTTTCCTGAATAATACAATTGATTAATACAATCAGTATGTTATTCTATATATTGTTTAACATAAATCCATATAAAAGCTCGTTTTTGACTGATAACCCTTGCACTTGATTTCTATGTATTCACATTATTCTAATCAATTAAGCTTCTCAGAGTTCATTTTACCCTT
>LUMJ01000109.1_pt1 | contig 33129 bp, 37 predicted proteins | sample 729631 | NCBI WGS metagenome assembly LUMJ01 (sample SAMN03860266, study PRJNA289734) | marine metagenome | biome: seawater column; feature: ocean; material: water; isolation source: Red Sea water column Station 22 - depth 500m | place: Saudi Arabia: Red Sea | collected 2011-10-15 | depth 500 m
CTATGTGTACCATCACACAATGGATATTTCTCACTCTTCCCGCAATTACACCAAGAATAACGCTTTCCAGCTTCTACTTTAATTTTACCTTCAGAATTGTTGCTCATAAAAAAACCTGGAGCGGGTAACCGGAATCGAACCGGTATCATCAGCTTGGAAGGCTGAGGTAATAAGCCGTTATACGATACCCGCTTTAAACTGACTGAGAATTATACAGAATTAGTATCATTCGCAACCAGCAGGAATATAACTTCGGTCTTTCCTTGGATCATCTATGATAAAAGTTATCTGATTTAGTATTCCTGTAACCCTTTCAGATTTTCCTTGGTTCATATAAGGTCTATACTCAAATCTTTTAGCAGCATTGACTGCAGCAGCGTTTAACCAACCATTTGTAGACCAAATAATTCTTATGTCTTCGGTTTTGCCCTTCTGATTTACAGTAAATTCCAACATAACACAGCCTTCTTCTCCACGTTCCATAGCTCTTCTTGGATAAACAGGTGGTTTCTTATAAATTGCAATAGGTTGTTTTCCACGGTTAACAATACCCCATTTTGGTTCCCACTCATGAACTTTGTCACTAGTTAAGCTCCAGATTGGTAAAGGCTCAATTTCAACAAATTTAGCAAGTTCAGTAGCCCGTCTATAACCTTCTGATGCTACACACCAATTTTCTATTTTTTCGGCAGCGAAAGCGTTTCTAGCTTGTAGATTCATTCTTTCAAAAATGATTGTATCTTTTGCTTCTTTCTTAAATCCAGTAGAGCTGTAATTAGTAAGAGCTAAAGAAAAAAAAGACATGGCATCCTTATAATTTTTCTTTTTGTATTCAAGAATACCTTTTTCAGAAGCTATATGTGCTTCATAAGGTTTAATCATCTTGCATATATATTTATACCTTCTCTTGGTAACTTCCACTTCAGTAAATTTAGATAATGTAGTTGAACATCCTTTATTCTCAAATATAGCTCTAGAATTAGTAAAAGTTTCATTCAACCATTTTTCTTGAATGTTCATATCAAGCCCTAAATTTTTAGAACTTAGATAATTTAAATAAGGAATTTCTACTAAAGCTATTAGATAGAAGTCCAACATATTGATGTTTTGACCATTTACTAAACTAACTTGTAAACCAGTAGGAGAATCAAACAAATTTAAGCCTTGAGAACTAATTAGATCCAAGGCATTTTTTGATTTATCTATAACCTTTTCATAATTACCTTTATTAAACGAATTTCGGATTGAACGTAATTGGGAATTAAGATTTTTACCAACCCTCTCTATTCTGCTTTTATCTCTGTTGCTTAACTTTTTTTCTGCTGTATTTGTCAGATCGTTCTTAAAATTAGATTTAGTAAATTTATGTTCTTGGAAACAGCCTGGAAACTGAAGTTTAATGTAGTCTTCAGGTTGGAAAATTTCTGCGTTGGCAACAGTAGCTAACAGTAGGCTTAAGAGCAGGAGTAGTTTTTTCATTGCTCAAGGTGGATCAAAATTTCATCAGTAACCTTCTCTGGTTGATCAACGAATAGCCAGTGCCCTGCTTCTAACTCAATATTAGTGTAAGGACCCTCTATAAACTCAGCCATGCCGTCTACAGCTACCCTGCCTACAGATTGATCTTGATTTCCCCACAAGAAAAGAGTGGGTGTCTTTACCTCTAGGCTTTCAACACCTTCTAGTTCAAAAAGAAGATCATCTCTCAAAGCTCGATACCAGTTTAATGCTGAAGTTAAAGCGCCTGGTTCACTGAACACATTAATGTATTCTTTCATCTTTTCATCCGACATCCCTGCAAGCAATGCCTTAAGAACACTGAAGTTATTAAAGCTAAAGACAGTTTCTGGCAGCCAAGGGGTTTGAAAAAAAGCTACATAACTACTTCTTTCCTGCTGATCCTGATCATCAAGTAAAGCTGCACCAAAAGCTGCAGGATGAGGAAATGATAAAGCAGTCCAACTGGTGATCCTAGAAGGATTGGATAATACTGCCGACCAACCTACAACAGAACCCCAATCATGACCTATTAGATGAAATTCTTCTGCACCTATAACATCCGCCACCGCAAAGATATCTTTGGTAATTTCAGAAATCTGGTAGGAATATAAGGTTTCAGGTCGTGCAAGTGGACTATATCCACGCTGATCAAATGCGACCACACGATAGCCAGCCTCTTCAAGGGGTCCTATTAGATCAACCCACATGGCAGATGTAACAGGGAAACCATGTAAAAGAATCACTACTTCTTTAGAAGAGTCACCGTTAAATCCAGCTATCCGCGTTCTAAAAGTCATGTCTCCTATAGTTATGTTGACTATACCGTTACCTATTGTCGGACTGAATTTTGGTAGATCCTTTGTAGCATTAGTATGAGAGAAATCTGAATCCATCGACACCTTTGAACCTGTTACAAAAATTACTAACAGCAAAGCCAACAGTAGAAAAACTCCTAGAAATAGATATTTAATAACTTTTAAAGCCATAGTTTCAGCTATCTAAAACAAGACAATCCTTAAAAAAAGACTAGTACTTCTAATTTAGTGGTTCAGTAGTTTCTAATGGCACCATTACATGGACAAATTCACTGCCTTTCCACATGACATAAGGGCCACCGGCATAAGGATCAGTAGGTAGATCGCTCATCAAACTTTCCGGCATTAAAAGCATAAGATGCGGTCCTTCAGCTACCCATGTACCTTTAGATTTATCCAAATTAGATGGGTCATCATTATCCACAGCTATATCGCCAACTAGCATATAGGATGTCCCAAAAGACTCATTTTCTGAGTCATAGGGTGTGTTCTCCATATAAGCTTTCAACCATTTCTGCCAGGCCTGGTCTACGCACATAGGATTAACATTATCATTAGGCGGAGTTCCAGGCATACAAGTCCAACCATTGGAACCGCCTCTTAGAACCTTCCCCTTAGAATCAATAATAGTCGCTTTAGAACTTACATTGGTCGGAGCTGCCGACATTGCAATATCAATAATTTCTTGCTCAGATAATCCTGCCTTTTCTGAAGCTTCATGGTGTCCACTGTGTATAAAAGGCGCACAGAAAAGAACTAAAGTTAATAAAAATTTGAAGTACATATCTCTCTCCTTAAAAAAATATTTATCCTCTTCAGATTATACAGAATTCAACTTTAGATGAAGGAATCTATCTCAATGAAACTTAAAGACACGCAATTATTTTTGGCCTTTGCGTCCTTGATTGGTTGAACTCAAGACTCTTTTCCTAGCAGGATTTCCTTTTGGGTCTTGGTTTCGATTCTGAGGTTCACCTTTTGAAATTCCGAATTTCTTTTTATTAAAGTTTTTTGCCATTATTCAACACTCCCTTCTTCAATTTGTAACTTTATTTCACAACCTTCAGGCAGGGTTGTGTCTCTTCGACCCGTAAGAGCATCTCTAAAAATATACCTTGTGGTAAAGGATTGAACTGGAGTGCCGTTGGCAATAAACCAAGCAAACCCTACCGCATTTAAAGGGTGTGGTTTATTTTTGGTGGCATAAGCTGAGGGGGTTTTATTTCTCTCATCAATAATCTCAGTTATTACACAGTACTTATAGACTGTTTCAAGGGCATTTCCTTCTTTGTCTCTTGCAATTGATTCTTCTACAAGAATCCAGTCATTAACCGCTACTTCTTCGCCTGTTTCATCTGACAAATAAGCGGACCAAATATTATTTGCTAATAATAAGCTTAAAAAAAGGAGGGGGGCTTTTATTCCCATCCAATTTGCTTATTAAAGTAATGTGGATTCCAGATCTTTGTAAGGTGCTTAATTTTGTCTTCAGAAAACTCCAAGGCATAAACATAGTCTACTGATCCTTTTAGGCCTGTAGGTGGCACTGGGCCGCCCTCTTCAGTATGAGTTCCTGAAAATACAGCAAAGAAAGAAACTTGTTTGCTGTCTTCATCTACAGTGACTGATTTAATCTCATAACTGCAGTCCGGTAAAATCGAGCAGACTCCTTGCATCCAATCTGCGTATCCTTCAATAGTGCTTGTTTTCAGTAATGGTGCAGCGTGAGAAGAAAAAGACGCATCTTCTAAGCAATAATTTTTACACACTTCCCAGCCTTTACCTACTTCACAATCTTCAAAAAAACTGTTGGCTATTTCTTTTATATCTGACATATTTTCTCCTAATAAAATTCTGCTTTATTTACTATACCAAAGTTTACTTACCTTTGATTTGTTTAAAAATGGATCTTTCCAGCGAGATATAAATAAAATAAAAATTGAGTACTACCCATAACCAATAATAAACATTTTGATAAGCAGAAAGAGCTGTCGTCTCCTCTCTTAAATCAATTAAAAGCAGCGCACAACATAAACCCCACACAGCTGTTATAAATAAATTGAGTACCTTTTTCTCTTTAACCCTAAAGGGGTGCAGGTATTTAAGAGGCACAAAAGTCATAACTGAAAAGAAAAGAATTGCTAAGAAGTTAGTTAATTGGGAGGTATCCAAGACAAATAAATAAAAAATTACAATGTTCCAGACCGCAGGGAATCCACGAAAGAAAAGATCTTCAGTTTTAAGTTTGGTATTAGTAAAGGTGTAGCAAGAGACAATTAGTATTAAAGCAACTGCAAATAAAGAAAATTGAGGAGGGACTAAATCAAACCAATAAACCATAAGGGCAGGAATGAAGACGTAATTAAGATAATCAACTATGTTGTCTAAAATGGCCCCGTCAATTTCTGGAAGATTATCAGCTACCTTATATCGCCTAGCTAAAGTCCCATCAATACCATCTATAAAGAAAGCAACGGAAAGCCATAAAAAAGCAAGAAAAACATTATCGTTTAGAACCGCTTGCAGAGATAAAAAACCGGCAAAAGCACCAGACGCTGTAAAAATATGAACTGACCAGGACTGTGCTTTATTAACCATACTAAATGAGACTACTTCATGCTTTCTAGCATTGCTTGCATCTTTTGATGGAGCATGTTGACTGCCTGTAGAGGTCTTACAATTACCTTGAATTCAGTAATTTTTCCTTCCTCATTCCAACTAATTACATCCACTCCATTAACATATACTCCATCCATTTCAGTTTCAAATTCTAGCAAAGCGGACTTTTCACCTATGATTTCTTTTATATACTTGAAGTTTGATTGGCTCTTGTTGCTATCAGACATTGCATCTTTAGTTCCTTCTCCAAACACGCCTCCAGCAGCCATTAAATACATCTTAGTTATATCTTTTCCTTTTTGAGGTGTGTAGACCACAGGAGAATAAAAAACAACGTCTTCTGCAAGTAATTCGTCCAACTTATCCATATCGTTAGATTTCATTACTTCATACCATTTTTCGACTGCACTCATAATCTCTCCTTATTGTGATAGCTTGTTTATTATTGTAAATTGAAAACTTAATTAATTATAAGGTATTAATATGCTTACACTATTTTATGCTGGAGCCTTAACGCTGATAGCTCTTTTCTTGGCCTTTAAAACAATACAAAGAAGACTGGGAACAGGTGTTTTGCTGGGAACTGGAGAAAGCTTTGAATTACTTCAAGCCAACAGAGCGCACGGTAATCTTATTGAATACGCTGTCTTCTTTCTAATTCTTACTGGGTTGATGGAAGCTAGCGGACAATTCTCTACCCTCACTATTGGAATCTTAGGCGATATTTTTATCCTGGCTAGGATTTCTCATGCTTACGGAATATTTCAACCAGAATCTTCAAGTATGTTCAGAACTGTAGGGGCTGTTGCTTCTATGCTAGTTCTTTTAATACAAGCCGTCTTAGCCTTGTGGGTTTCAGGTGCTTGGTTAGCAGCTAATAATTGGGGTTTTTAAATTTCTCCATTCAAATATTCTATGGTTAAGTGAGATAACGCTTTAACTCCCACTGGTAAAGCGCTGTCGTCAATATAGAAAAAGGGTGAGTGATTGCCTGCTGTTTTATAAGGATCTGCATCAGGCTTATTCACCCCTAAGAAGAAATAGAATCCAGGCACTTCTTGAGAGAAGAAGCTAAAATCTTCAGCACCCGTGGATCTGCCTGATCTAACAATTCCTTCTTCACCAACTATTTTTTTAAGTGAAGGCAATACTCTAGTAGTTAGATCTTCGTCGTTATACGTGACTGGATAGCTTTGTCCATTTGGTAAATAAACCTCTACAGAAGCCCCGGCCATTTCCGCTGTCTTTTCAGCTATATTTCTCATTTCTGAAAAAATAGTGTCCCTGATACTCGAGTCAAAGGTTCTTATAGTCCCCTCCATCTCAACCACATCAGGAATAATATTACTTCTAACGCCACCGTGAATACTTCCTACCGAAATCACTGCGGGCGACTCTCTTAAATCTAATCTTCTAGAAACTATTGTTTGAAGGTTGTTGCCAATCTGAAATGCAACCATGATAGGGTCAATAGAGTCCCAAGGTCTAGATCCATGAGCCTGACGACCTTTTATAGTAATCCTCCAAGGATCCGCCGCCGCCATGGCTGCTCCTTCACGATACGCAATTAAACCGTTGGGGGCATTAGTGACATGCAAGCCAAATACAACATCAGGTTTTCTATCTACCCATATGCCCTCTTTAAGCATTAATTGAGCTCCGCCCTCTTCGCCAACGGGAGGACCTTCTTCAGCTGGTTGGAATATGAACATTACACTACCTGACAAATCATTCTTTATGGAAGTAAGAAATTCAGCCACCCCCATCAGAATGGCTACATGAGCGTCGTGCCCACAAGCATGCATTACTCCAACATCCAGTCCGTTATAAGTATCGCGTTCTTTCGAAGCAAAAGGCAATCCAGTCATTTCTTCAACAGGTAGAGCATCCATGTCTGCTCTCAATGCGACCAAGGGACCTGGCTTACCCCCTTCAAGAATAGCAACCACACCTGTATGAGCTATGTCTGTTTTAACTTCCAATCCTAAATTGTTCAGGTGCTTGGCAACTTTTGCAGCAGTTTTAAACTCCCTATTGGATAATTCAGGATACTGATGAATGTCATGCCTCCATTCAATGACTTTTTCCATTAAGTTTTCAAGATTCCTTTCTAACTTTCCTTCTAATCGCTCCGTATTGGAAAACACAGAGGTGGTAAAAATAAAGAGAAAAAACAGGCTGATTATTTTATTCATATTTATATCTTTTTAATTTGTTAATTCTGGCGGGCCTGGAAGGATTTGAACCCTCTACCTCCTAGTTCGTAGCCAGGCGCTCTATCCAGATGAGCTACAGGCCCAGCAACTAATTATAACTCTTAAGAGTTAAGTTCAATTAATACAATATACTTAAGGTTTTCTAATCTTCTTGATTAGTAGAATCATTTTGAATTCTATCAAAAACTTCTTCCCTGTGGACTTTAATGGATTGTGGTGCAGTTATGCCTAGCCTAACCTGTCCCCCTTTAATGTCTAATACTGTTATTTTTATATCCTTATCTATGAGTAACGATTCATCGACTCGGCGACTCAAAACAAGCATATTTCCCCCCTATGATGCCAAAGAAACAATATGACATCATGCCCTCAACCTTAACAGCAATTAGGGGTCTATGGAAGCTGATTATTGAGTATTTTTTTTAATTGTTTAAGGCTAGAAATCATGCCCTGTTCTATACCAGAACTGTAGATTTCTGGGTCTATTTCTGTAGTCCATTTAAAGCCACACCCTATCTCATTTTCGCTTATCTCTATGCAAGCAAGATGGTGATTTAACTCAACAGGAGACTCAATAGCACTGTATTTGAGAACCATATTTTCATGATCACAAAGTACAATTTTTTCTTTAATTTTTCCCATTCCCTCCATAAAGAATTCCCTTGTATCTTCATTCATTAAAATCTTATCTACGCCAGGTACCCAATCAGTCCTAGATATATCACTGATTACCTCCCAAACCACTGAAGCTTGATGACTCAGATTTTCTGTAAGGCTAAGGGTTTTCATTTAATTTCTAATCATTTCCCCTAATCGCAAAGTAAACTCCGAGTAGTAATAAAAATAACTGTTCGCTGGCAAACAAGACAGCACCGCGTTCACCAGTAAATATTCCCCAATCAGAATGAGCAATCAATATTGCCCCAATCATTATGATGCCAATAGCACCTCCTGATAATCTTGTAACAACGTTTCCTAAAATAGCTGCTTTGGTTCCTATCAAACCCCCTAAAAGAATTCCCAAGCCCGCTAAGATCTCTCCCCAAGCTATTAAGGGTGCAACCACACTGGCTGATGAAATCCCTTTTGAGGTTAACCAGCCTACAAAACCCTCACTGATAGGGAGTTTACCGTAGCCGTGTAGAAAGAAAGATGTTCCTAAACCTATTTTTAATAAGCAGTTAGCATAAGCCTTTAGAGGCGAAGCAGCTTTTTCAAGTAAATTATTTAATTTTTCCATAGTTTCTCCTTTATCCTTTAGATTAATTTAAAGTGTTGAAAAAGTTTTTCAAGCATTAAACTAACTTGAATAACTTACCCCCATTCCAGCTTTTGCATCCGTATTTACACCATAAGGTGCTATTGGATAACGCAACCCGTTCTTAGATAAGTGCTCTAATCCATTAACGATTTTTGGTAAGAAATGTGGAGGTATAGCCATTAGAAGTTCGTCCTCCATGACACCTCCATAACGCCTTTCAGCAAAACATGGAATAGAAAGACTTGGTTCGCCTGTAGAAAGCGCCCTTCCCCAGGAATCAGCACACGCTGACTCTCCAACACACCCCCAATCTAACTTTTTATATCCAGACCACTGCAATCCATTTATAAATAAAATCATTTGTGCTGGAGTGGCATAAATTAAACAAATATCCGGTGGATTTAATCTGCCACTCGTAAGAGGACTTACGGCCATAGCCAAATATTTACCGTGTTCAACAACATCCATAGATTTTTGATGATCACTGGCTCCTTCCAGGTCACTGAACCATACTCCAGCCATGCGATCGCCTGAAAGCCACTTATCGTCTCTCGGACTGAGCCCTATTACAGTACTGCATTGGGGCCCCACCAAATCTTCAACTGTTATTCCTACAGTCCAGCCGTTCCGACAAGCTTGACCCACAATTTGATCTGTCGTGTGTACTGCACTGGGTCTTCTAATCTTTGGTATAGACTCCATTTCCTCAATACTTTCAAACATTTTCATGCCTATCGGTATTGTTCTTAATTTAAGCAGCCTGTTTAAGGAAGCCACAACTTCATTCAGATCATAGTTTGTAGATTCCGAAGCAATAATGTCACTCATATTCCCCCCAAAACCGAGTTCACGGTTACTTATAACCATGCAATAATAATCAATTAGTTGGAGATAGAAAATGAAATCAAAGTATTTATTACCCTTTTTACTATTTAGCTCAATTACTTTTTCTTTGGGATTACAAGCTGCTCATCATGAAAAAGAGGAAGTAAACTACAAAGAAGCCCAAAAAGCAGTTACCGATCTCTTTGGTTGGGATATGAAAAACCCACCCATAACCACTGAAAGAATCTCTGATCACCTTCATGTTCTTTTTGGCAATGGCGGAAATATACTTGTCAGCATCGGAGAAAATGGGGTTTTATTGGTAGACGATCAAATGCCTGAGGCTAAAAATGTTATTTTGAGGGCCATTAGAAAATTAGGTGGAAGGTCAGTTGATTACGTCATCAATACACATTGGCATTTTGATCACGCGGAAGGCAACAATGTGTTTGGGCCCAGCGGAGCACAAATCATAGCTCAAGAAAATTCCAGATACATGATGCTAAACCCCCAACCCATTAATTTATCGTTCATAGTTTATCCTCAACAACCTTATCCTCTAGAAGCGGTTCCTGAAATAACTTATAAAAACAGCATGAACCTTCATTTAAATGGAGATCGTATTGAGCTGTATCATTTTGGTCATGCTCACACTACGGGCGATTCAGCGGTTTATTTAAGAGATTCGAATGTTTTACACATGGGAGATGTTTTTAACATGACGGGCCCTCCCTTTATTGATGCAGATAATGGCGGAAGTATTGATGGAATTATTCAATTCTGTGAAGAGGTTCTAAAAGTTGTTAACGATGAAACTATCGTAGTACCTGGACACGGACCCATTTCAACCACTCAAGACCTTCAAACATATATAGATATGTTAATAGTAGTCAGGGATAGAATACGATCTCAAATAGATGAAGGAAAAAACCTTGAAGAGATTCTGGCTTCAGATCCAACCAAAGAATGGAGAGATAAGTTTGGTGAAGGTCCTTTTATACAAGGAGTGGTGGATAGAGCTTATGCGGGAATGACTAAATAGAGTTAAAGTGCTCTATCATCCTAGAAGTGATCTCATCAATCATTTGATCGGGTATCTCGTGACCAACCCCTTCTAAAGTCATTATCTGAGCATTAGGAATGCCATCCGCTAATGCTTGGCCGTGATCAAAAGGAAGAATGGCATCTTCCGTTCCATGAATTACTAAAGTAGGTAAATTAATATTTTTTAATCGATCTTTGCGATGGGGGCTTGAACTGACAGCAGCACCGTGTCCTGGAAAAGGATTATGCCCATGATCCATGCCCACTTTTGCCTTTTCTCTAAACTTTTCTTCATCAAAAGGAAAACGAGACCCAGTTAATTCTCTGTAAGTGCAGACTAGCCCTTCCATGTACTCACCTTTCATATTGTGCTCCATGGCCTTCATGATGCCTTGCATAAGGCTCTCAGTTGGCGGTGAAAGCGTATCATCTTCTAGTCCTGCACCAGGAGTAGACATGATTGGTGTTAGTGAAAGTGCTCTTTCAGAATGATCCAGTCCTATCACTTGAGTAATCATTCCTCCCATTGAAGCACCCACTATATGAGCCTTATCAATGCCTAAGTGGTCTAATAAAGCTACGGCATCTGCCGCCATGTCTTCTAAGTTATAACTAACTTCTGCATTAGCAATCCCATCCTGTGAAACAATCATGGTAGGCTCAGTGGTTACCCAAGTGCTCTTGCCGACGTCTCTGTTATCAAACCTAATAACATGAAAACCTGCCTCGACCAATGGATTCACAAACTCCAATGGCCACTGCATGGCATTCGCATTAGCGCCCATGATGAGAAGGACCGTGGGATTAGAAGAGTCGCCGAAGTCTTCCCACCAAATATTGATGTCGTTGACCTCGGCAATCCCTTGACTCATATTAGTTATCTAATCAGATTAGAAATCTCTTCTAAATTCTACTCCTAGACGTCTTGGCGCTCCCCAGTAGTCAGCTACAAATCCAAGACCTGGATCAGTACCACCAATTTGCTTATCACCTGCCTGATCTAACATGTTGTATACATACTCTTTATCAGTAAGGTTTTTGCCCCAAAATGAAATAGAAGTAACCCCGTCAGATAAATTCCAGACGATTCTTCCGTCCAATAAAGTGTATCCAGGAGTGAAAGAAGATGGAGTATTTTCTAAAGAGAAATACTGATCATCTTTTCGAGTAGCACCAATAATACTTACTAAATCGCCTCCAGCAGGAAGAGATGTAGTATGAATAAAGCTAATATCTAAAGTATCAGAGTCTCCACCATTTCCAAACTCTATATCACTTAGATCTCGGGTAACTGTGCTCTCTACTATAGATCCATCAGCTTGAGTGGTGAATACATTATCTTCAACTGTAAATTCATCGTACTCTCCTTCTAAATGACCGTAAGCCAAGGTCATTGACCAACTGTCATTAAGCTGAGCAACCATTTCAATCTCAATCCCATTTAAAGTGGCTTCTTGAGCATTAATTAAATCAGCTGTAGGTTGTCCGTTAACAAGTCTTCCCACTGTTAATTGTTGGTTCTCATACGAATTATTGAAATAAGTACCATTTAATCTAACTCTTCCATCAAGTAACATTGATTTAAATCCAAGTTCAACGTTATCAGAGATTTCAGGAAGATAAGGTCTCATTCTAGTATCTTGGTTAAAGCCACCACTTGAATAACCCTTGCTGTAACTTGCATAAATAAGAACATCATCACTTTGTTGGTAACTCAGAATAGCTCTAGGAGTTGTTTCACTGTAGCTTACCGTCTGAGTACATCTGTCACTTAGAGGTACAAAAGTTCCAGGAGCAACTTCAGCTGTTGGCATTCCTGGGCAGGCATAGGTAGGGTCAAAGGCACCGTCTGCTAGAGTTTGCCACCTTGTAAAGAACCTATCATCATTTGTTCTTCTCACACCGACCGTCAAATCGAGTTGATCAGATATTTGATAGGTACCTTCCATAAAGAAGGCGTCGTTCTCGTTGGTAACAACATAACCTTGATTTCTACTGCCAAACATCTGTGTACCTATAGCTATATCAGCTAGCCCAGGCGCATAGAACACTGGCCAAACAGTAGGTGGTGGAGGTAAAACACCCCTAAACAAGGGCACAAGTATGTTTTCCACAGCATTTTCTTCAAAAACATAAGCTCCAATAACCCAATCAAAGGAATCAGAACTTCCTGCTAATCTAATTTCATGGGACTCTACATCTATTTCAGAAGGATTCTCTAAAACATCAATTAGATTTGAATTACCACTTATCCCAGGACCGTTTCCATAATTCCAACCCCAAGATCCATTAAAAGCTTCAATGTTTCTTTTGTTAGATATTAGAGATAACTCTCCTACAGATAGATCAAACGTTTGTGTGAGAGTGTAAGAGCTTACTTGACTCTCTGAATTTGGATTTGGTGAATTGTCATAAGAATGGTTCGGGGAAGAATTACGACAATTGGCTTTCATGGAATCATATGAACCAAAAATAAATGCAACCGCAGCCAAACCTTCTGCTAGAGCTCCTACTTCAGGTCCTGTAAACCTACAACTACCTAAAGCAGATAATTGATCTTGTTCAAAGCGATCAAAAGTAAATCTAGCGCTATACATTTCACCATCTCTCGCCAATGATGCTCTATAAGAGGTAGCGTTCTCATTTCCATGCATTTGTCCACTATAGGCATTTAACATATAACCATCAGTTTCTTTACCGTAGATAGCGAATCTTGCAGCCACACTGTCTGATAGAGGTAGGTTTAACATCCCTCCAAACATTTCATGACCATCAGTTCCGTAACCTAACTTAAGATAGGATTCTTGTTCTTGAGAAGGTCCTTTTGTAATTATTTGGATTAAACCGGCTGTTGTGTTTCTACCAAATAAAGTCCCTTGCGGTCCACGCAAAACTTCGACTCTTTCTACATCCATTAAGTCTACTAATCCACCCTGCGGTCGACTTAAATACACACCATCAATATAAATCCCGATTTTAGGATCCTGAGTTGTAGACCAATTAACTTGCCCTATTCCTCTTATGAAGACTTGCGTATTTTGGTTTCCGACGGCTGAAGTTTCAAAATCCATATTTGGTGTAATTCTTTCAACATCTTGTAGATCAGTAATGTTTCTTGCTTCCAATTGGGCTTCAGATAAAGCACTTATTGGTATAGGTACAGATTGTGCTGTTTCTTCTCTTTTTCGAGCTGTTACAACAACTTCTTCTAAAACACCGCCTTTAGCACCTTCATCAGCTGATGAAACAACATATGGAATTAAGAGTAATGGAAATATTGATAATCTTGATAAAACCTTACTAAAACGCATTGGTTTCTCCTTTTTTTTGTAATTTGAAAAGAGTTATTTTACTAAAATTTCTTAAAAAGGACCAAATTAGCACCGAAATTAGTTAAGACTGGCGGAGAGGGAGGGATTCGAACCCTCGAAGGGTGTTAGCCCTTACACGCTTTCCAAGCGAGCGCATTCAACCACTCTGCCACCTCTCCTTCTGGTTAAAAACGCCATTCTAGCGGAGCAATTAACAACAAACCTAATACAATCATAACTAAAGAAACTACTAAGGGATGTTTTCTAACAAAATCTGTAATGCCATCCCAAAACTTCATTGTAAAAATAGTAGAAATAACTTGTAGAAGAGCAAAGATAAAGGCAACAAAAACAACCACTCGCCATAATTCTTCATACCAGTGTTCTTTAAGGATCACGCTAATTAAAATTATTAAGCTAATAAAACCAATTATCACCTTAACTGAAGGGTGACGGCCTACTTGAGTTCTGATTCTCATAGCAGAAGATAAACCAGGGCTTAGGATAAAAATGCCAGCCAGCAGAAAAATTATTCCTATAAGGATACTTACAGTCATTGTTTTATCTCTCTTAAAATTTCTTTATTGAATTCTTTTACTGAAGACCTAACAGGATTTAACTCAATTCCTCCCCTCCTCATATAATTCGCAGTGACTGTTAAGTCATCGGGTTCACAAAATGCATTTATGTCTACAAAAATTTTCTCTACACATTCTTCATGAAAAGCTTGCATGTTTCTATAAGATAAAAGGTACTTAAGTAGTTTCCTGTAATTAATATGTTTTCCAGAATAATTAATTCTAATAGTTGCCCAATCGGGTTGCCCGGTTACAGGACATAAACTTCTAAAAACATCACAACTAATATCTTCGGTAATTTTGTTTGAATTAACCCAAGGGGCTTCATCTTTTTCACTTTCTAGGGAACCCTTCAATAAATCTACTGATTTATTTCCTTTAATAAACTCTTTAGGGGTATTTCTGATTTCTATATCCACTTCATTAGAAATGCATTGTTGCAGGTCATTCTTTATTAGAGCTAGTAAGTCTTCACGAGCACCAAATTTTTTGTTGTTAATAGAATTTAAATATAACTTGAGTGACTTTGACTCAATAAATTTCTCAGTACTACTTTCATAGGCAGCGTACAAAACCCCATTTTTTGGTATCCCCTTAATATCCAACCATGACAGTTCGTAAGCTGTCCATGAATCTAAACCATAAAATGGATTGTCTTGGATACTTATTCCTGACCTTGTTCTTGATTCTTGTCTACTAATACCAACCAATAAAGAGGGATCATATTTCTTTGGATATGTTGTTCTTTTCCCAAGGGGCAATTTATCTAAATCCAAAACTAGGCCCTTATACCTTTCCCTCTATTTAATAACCATAAAGCCAGGAAAAAAAGAATAACAATGAAAAGAACAATCATGAATAAAGCAAAGTGGATAGTCATGCCCATAGAAGCTAGGTCTGAAGAACCTAACACGGCCTGACGTAAAGCATTAACCATATATAAGATTGGATTTCCTAAAGAAACAGTTCGCCAGAATTCTGGTAGAAGATCTATAGAATAAAAAATTCCACCTAAATAGCTTAATGGAGTCAGTATAAAGGTTGGCACAATTGAAACATCATCAAAAGATTCTGCAAACAATGCATTTATAAAGCCTCCTATAGAAAAAAGCATTGAAGTAAGGAAAATAACTAGAATAGCTAATGGCCAGTTTTGGACACTCAAGTTAACAAAAGGTAGAGACACGATGATAACTAAAACTGACACCATAATCCCTCTTGCCATTCCACCAAAAATCCACCCTCCTAAAATGATGTAATTAGGGACTGGGGTTACTAATAATTCTTCTATACTTTTTTGAAATTTAACACTGAAGAAGGAAGACAGAACATTCGAGTAAGCATTGTTAATTACCGACATCATAACCATCCCTGGCACCATCCATTCCAAAAAACTAAACCCACCCATCTCTCCAATTCTTGAACCAATAATTACACCTATCGTCACAAAATATAAAGCAATCATGATTGCCGGAGAAACTAGTGTTTGTAACCAAATCCTTGTAAACCTAATAACTTCTTTTCTGATGATTGTTAGAAAAGCATTCAATATCTCAGTTGCGCTCATTCCATCTCTCCGATCTTGACATCTAATAGCGAGGATTTGTCTGGATCAGATTCAACTAAACTTAGAAAGAGCTCTTCCAGTCTTCCAGTTTCATTTCTCATGCTTAATACTTCTATCCCTTCATTAGATAGAGTCTTAAATACTTCATTTAGCTGCTGTCCCTTCTTAACTGTAACTGACAAAGTTCTTGAATCTTTTAGCTTGAAATCAAAATCTCCGTTGGATGGGATAGTGTTGATGGGTTTATCTAAATCCATAGAAAAGGTTTCCTTCTCTAATCTAGCCAGCAAATCTTTCATGCTTGTATTTTCAACGATTTCGCCTCTATCAATAATGGCAATATTTCTGCAAAGCCTCTCAGCTTCTTCAAGATAATGAGTTGTTAAAATTATAGTTGTGCCCAGTTCATTATTTATCTCTTGGAGAAAATCCCACAAAGATCTTCTCAATTCAATATCAACTCCTGCTGTCGGTTCATCAAGTATCAGTAATTTAGGTCGGTTAACCAAAGCTTTGGCCACCATTACTCTTCGTTTCATACCCCCCGAAAGGGTTCTAGCCTGATCATTTCTTCGATCCCATATATCCAGGCGCTTCATAAAAAATTCAGCATTTTGCTTAGCCTGTATGTAGCTAAGACCGTGATAACCTGCTTGATTCCTTATGATCTGGCCTACTTTTTCAAACTGATGAAAATTTATTTCCTGTCCAACAACCCCCAGTTGCTTCTTGGCAAGAGAATGTCCTTCGTCTATGTCTATTCCAAGTATTTTTACTTGCCCAGAGGTTTTATTTACTAATGAACTTATGATTCCTATGGTAGTGGTTTTCCCAGCTCCATTTGGGCCCAGTAAGGCAAAAAAATCTCCTTCTTCAACATTTAAGTCTATGCCTTTGAGAGCCTCGTGATTGCCCTCATAAGTTTTTTTAAGATTCTTAATAGTTAAAGCTTCCATACGACTTTAATAATATATGAAGGGTTAGAGAAAGCTAAAAAAACCAGCTATTTGCTTAGAAAGGCCATGCTATCTTCGAGGCCTCTGATGGTTAGAGGGAACATATTATCTTCAATCAAAGAACGAGTTAGTTCTACAGAAGCACTGTATTCCCAATGATCTGAAGGCACAGGGTTTAGCCAAATTACTTTGTCGTAAACTTCTACCATGCGCTTCATCCACAAAGCCCCTGCCTCTTCATTCCAGTGTTCAATACTGCCTCCAGGATTGGTAATTTCATACGGAGCCATAGTAGCGTCACCAACAAAAATAATTTTGTAATCGGCAGAGTACTTGTGCAATACATCTTCAGTCATGATCCTTTCATTTTGTCTTCTTCTATTATCCTTCCAAATAGATTCGTATAAGAAGTTATGGAAATAGAAGTACTCGAGGTTTTTAAACTCTGTCTTACAGGCTGAAAATAATTCTTCACAAATTTTTATATGCGGATCCATGGATCCACCCACATCAAAGAAAGCTAAAACTTTGACTGCATTTCTTTTCTCCGGCTGATATCTAATATCTAACATACCGGCTTTCTTTGCCGTAGAGCTTATAGTCCCATCTAAATCAAATTCCTCTTCGGCACTGTCACGAATTAACTTTCTTAATCTTCTTAAAGCTACCTTAATATTCCTTGTTCCTAATTCGACGTTGTCATCCAGATTTTTAAAATCTCTTGCTTCCCAAACTTTGACAGCCTTTCCTTTTTTGCCTTCTCCTCCTACCCTTATCCCTTCTGGATTATCGCCATCATTTCCGAAGGGTGAAGTTCCTTCTGTACCAACCCATTTGTTGCCACCTTCATGTCTTTCTTCCTGCTCTTGCATTCTGTTTTTAAATTCTTCTAAGAGCTTTTCCAGACCACCCAATGAATCTATCTCTGCTAGCTCTTCTTCAGTGAGGTACTTTTCAAATTCAGCTTTCAACCAATCTTCAGGAATGAGCATCTCTAATATATCGTCAATGCTTTCAATGCCTTTAAAGTAGATATCAAAAGCTCTATCAAATTTATCGTAATGCTTTTCATCTTTAACCAGAATCGCTCGGCTTAGATAGTAAAAATCTTCCATGTTTGCGAAAGCAAGTTTTTTATCTACAGCTCCTATTAAATCTAGAAGTTCCCTAAGGGAACATGGAACGCCCGTGGCCTTAAGAGTGTTGAACAGAGAAATAAACATTGTTATTGAGGGTTGTTAGCAGCTTCTCTCCTTGCCATAAAAGCAAGTCTTTCTAAAAGTTGTACATCTTGTTCATTTTTAATTAAAGCCCCATACAAAGGAGGTATAGCTTTTGTTGGATCTCTATCTTTAAGAATTTCATCAGGTATGTCATCGGCCATCAACAACTTAAGCCAATCGATTAATTCAGAAGTAGAAGGTTTTTTCTTTAAACCCGGTACCTTTCTTACATCAAAGAAAATATCCAGTGCATCCTTTACTAACTTTTTCTTAATTTTAGGATGATGGACTGATACTATTTGCTGCATAGTTTCCCTATCAGGGAAGTTTATGTAATGAAAGAAGCACCTTCTTAGGAAAGCATCTGGTAATTCCTTTTCATTATTACTGGTAATAATAACTATAGGTCTATTGATTGCCTTAATAGTTTCTTTTGTTTCATAAACAAAGAATTCCATTCTGTCTAATTCTTGAAGCAAATCGTTAGGAAATTCAATGTCAGCTTTATCAATTTCATCCACTAAAAGGACTACTTTTTCTTCAGCAGAGAAAGCTTCCCAAAGTTTGCCTTTTTCTATGTAGTTTGAGATATCTTTAACCCTTTCGTCTCCTAATTGAGAGTCTCTGAGTCGTGTTACAGCATCGTACTCATAAAGACCCTGTTTAGCCTTAGTCGTCGATTTTATGTGCCATTCAATTAGTGGCATTTTTAAAGCTTGTGCTACCTCTTCAGCAAGCATAGTCTTTCCAGTACCTGGCTCACCTTTAATTAATAGAGGTCTTTCAAGAGCGACGGATGCATTCACAGCCATGCTCAAATCTTCAGTTGAAATGTAAGTATCTGTCCCTGTAAATTTCATAAATTATCCTGTTATTAAAAATTTGTAGAACTTTATCATAGCCTAACTTATGCAAGCTAATGCATTTTAAGTTTTAGGCATTCTAAGTTTAGCCATTTGTCTAGCTTGTCCAATTAAATTCCCTTCCGAGTCCCAAATTTCATCGTCTTCTTCTAGAAACCCAGAAGTTATAAAATCTGTTTTTCCTCTCATTCGTAAAGGACCTGGCGATGGCGATTGCTTTAAATGGACAGTAAGCTCTAATGAAGGAACCCAACCCCTTGACCCGAGTCTATTAAAAATAGGTGGTGACATTGTATCCAGAAAGAAAATCACACTAAATAAATCTATGTCCTCTCCGCCAGGCCAAGCGTAATAAGCATCTAAACAAGCTCGAGCTCTAGGTCTATCTTCATCCCACCAATCCGATTGTGGAGTAAATTTTCTGTCAATCTGTTTCTCCAAAACAGGAGTGAATCCTTCCTTATAAGGCATGGCTATACACTCTTCAATGGGGGGGAAATCCGGGGCTTCTACTTCTCTTAAAGTATCTCCTTTTGATTTTGCGAAGTCAGTAAAGCATGAAGTAAATCTTATGCGCTCTTCTCCTCCTTGAATAAACTTAAGTAAAGCCGTAGAAACGCTTTTTCCAATATTAAGTTTTTCTATCTCTAGTAAAGCCTTGCCAGGTTCTACTCTAGACAAATAATGGCCTGTTATTGAAAGCGGGTCTTTATGGTCCAATGATTCTGCGAGTGCCCTGGCAGCTGTAGCCATTGAGTAACCTCCATTTGCTACACCTCCAATACTCCAATCATCAGTAAGCTCTGCTTCCCACGAATTTTCATCCAACCGAGAAACTGCTGTATCACGAAGAAACTTCGGATATCCAATATCTTGAGACATAAAATAGAATTTTTAGGCGTTTTCCTTCTTCATAAGATAAACACTAAGAATCAAGAAAGCTACCATTACTATTTCTGCAATAATTGCCTGAGTGAGAGGCTCTGATCCATGAGTTACAACAGCTAAACTTCTAAAAACAGCTGCGGAACCCAGCAATGATATGGATGCATAAAGCCATCTATGCTCAGCTCTATAGGCTCCTATGCAGGCAAATAAACCTGCCGTAAAGAAAAATGATGTGAAATCTCCAATCTGTGTGTTCCCACCCATACCTTCTAACAAAGGCATGGCTAATCCTGCAGCGGCAGTTGCAGGATCCATTAGCCATCCCAAACATGTCCACAGCATGAAAAGCCCGACAATTCCTGACAATATTCTTGCTACCATTTTTACCTCCTATTTTTATTAAAAATTACTTATTAGGCACCACTCTAATGATTTTTCCTTTCCGACTGTCGATGGCCAAAACTAAACTACCATCTGGTGCTGAAACTACATTCCTTATTCTGCCTAGACTATTAAAAAGGATTTCTTCATCAATAACTTCAGTTCCATTTAAAGAGATTCTTCTAACATCCCCTGGCACTAAAGCAGAGATAAATAAGCTACCTTTCCAATCTGGAAATAGATCACCATCGTAAAAAGTCATTCCTGAAGGAGCTATGGACGGAACCCAATACTTTATAGGTTGTTCCATTCCCTCTTTCTCTTTAAAGGGTGAGATAAGTGCTCCGCTGTAATCAATTCCATATGTAATGGCTGGCCAGCCGTAATTTTTTCCTTTTTCTATAATATTTAATTCGTCCCCACCCCTAGGCCCATGTTCGTGTTCATAAACAACAGACCCATCAGAATTAATAACTATGCCTTGTAAATTTCTATGTCCATAAGACCAAATTTCTGGTTTGGCACCTGGAATTGATATAAAAGGATTGTCTTCAGGAATTGAACCATCATCATTTACTCTAATTACTTTTCCAAAGTGGTTATCTAGTTCTTGGGCCATTTCTCTGTAACTAAAACCATCACCCGAAGTTATCAAAAGAGTTCCATCTTTTAAGAAGACCATTTTGGCTCCGTAGTGATTTGCCGTTCTTCGAGAAGGACTAGCTTTAAATATGGTCTCTACATTTGTAAGAGAAAGTCTTTCTAGTTTTCCTCTTATTACTCTTAAAGTATTTAACTTTGAATTACCGGGATCAGTTTCAGAAAAAGCTAGATATAGATATTTATTATTTTCAAAATTTGGATGTAATACTATGCCTTCTAGACCCCCCTGACCTTTGAATAGACTATCAGGCACTCCACTTACAGAGTCTTCTAATAGGTTTCCATTTTTTATTACCCTTAATTTGCCTGTTTTCTCAGTTACCAAAATCTCATCATTCGACAAAAAAGCTATCCCCCAAGGAAAACTTAGGCCTTCGGCCAAAGTCTCAAATTTATATTCTTTCTCGTGATGATTTGCGTAAACCCCAAAACAGGCAAAGCAACTAATTATTAATAAACTTATTTTTAAAAATTGTTTTTTCATTTCTATACCTTACTTAACCTAGACCCAAAAAAGTGGCCTCCTAGGTATCCACAGATAATTAAACTGATCTTGCCTATAGTCGATCTGGCTCCAGCCAACATATCAACCCCGAAAAATAACAGGGGCATTAGATAAACTATAAATACAAGCGCCATTGCTCCTGCTATTCCATAAGCATATTTTTTTTCAATGCCTGTCCATTTCAAAATAATCCAGGTAACACCAAAAGCTATAAAAAGACCCAAAGATATTATTGTTGGTAATAAAGGTAAGGGTGCAGGAGGAGCTGGAGTTAAAGTCATAAGGACAAAATCATGGTAAATACTAGAAATTAGAACACCGAACGTTACAGGCATATCAACACTCGAAAGCCAGATAAGATTGAAAACAGTAGTTTGTGCTCCAACTAAAAAAGAAACCAGAAGTATTGCAAGAAAAAGAAAGCCTACTTTTTTAACTCTATCGATCATGATTTTTCTTAATATACATTTTTATTTTTACATTAACACTAAACTTCTTTACTCTCTGGAAGCATTGGCAACATCGGCCAATAACATGCCTTCGATTATTTCCTTGTTTGCTTTTTCTCTTTCTTCCATTCTAGTTATGTCACCTTCATCAACACCGAGTTCCGAAAGGACTTCTCTATTATGTTGACCTAATGTGGGTGCGTGTGATTTTGGAAAATCATTTTGGTCTATAAAATTGAAAGGCGGTTTCGGCATTCTCATTTTACCTCCGACAGGATGATCGGCTTCTATTAATGATTTTTGTTCTAAAACTTGGGGATCTTCATGAATTTCGTCAAGCTGGTTTATTGAAGCAACTGGTATGCCTAATTTATCTAATTCATCGCAAAGAACATCAGCTTCTTTATCTTCTATATACTTTCCAACGTCGGTAAGTAAAGTTTCCTTATTCAAGATTCTTTGTTCAAAGGTGGCATACTTTTCTTCCTCATACAATTTACACCCAATAACTTCACAGAAATTTTTGAAATCATTGTCTGCAACTACAATTACGCTGATGGGTTTGTCTTTAGCTTTAAATAAAGGAAAAGATTCAAATAAATCAGGTTTATAGTCAATGCCTTCACCCAACCAAGTTTTCGACCACATAACATCAGGCCATATGTAATATAGAGCTGAATCTAACATAGATATTGGTAAGTACTGTCCCTCTCCTGTTCGTTCTCTATGCAATAAAGCAGTACTTATAGATTGAGCGGCAGTAAGCCCAGTTACTTTGTCAAAGACAATTGTTTTGTAATACTCAGGATTATCGGCATTTTGAGAAGCAGCAGCTCCTGCAGTGGCTTGAATCAAAGGGTCGTAAACTCTTCTATTTATGTAAGGACCTGATTGCCCATATCCTGAAATTGATGTGTATATGATGTTTGGATTAATTTTTATAATGCTTTCGTAGTCCAAGCCCACCTTTTTAACCACTCCGGGCCTGTAATTCTCAATTAGAACATCAGCTGTTTCTAGCAAACTCTTTAATATTTCAAAATCTTTATTCTCTTTAAAGTCTAAAACCACTGATCTTTTATTCCTGTTGAGAACAGAAAACATTGCTGCCATACCAGATCTTGTTGTACCCATAAATCTGGCAAGGTCTCCTATTCCAGGTGGTTCTACTTTTATTACGTCAGCACCTTGGTCGGATAACATCATTCCTGCAAATGGACCTGAGACTGTGGAAGTTAACTCAACAACCCTATAACCTTCTAACGGACCAGACATAGTACCTCTCTCCTTAAATAACTTCTGTCTTATAATAAAACAAGCCTTATGTCTAAAGAACAGTTTTTTGATATTGGAGTTAATTTAACTCATCCTTCTTTTGTAAAAGATCTTGATACAGTTATTGAAGAAGCTCTTGAAGTAGGTGTAAATCGAATGTGTGTCACCGGAAGTGACTTAGAAGAAAGTATCTCGGCTTACCAGTTGGCTTTCTCACTTTCCGATATTCTAATTAGCACAGCAGGTATTCATCCTCACCAAGCTAAAGAATTTAGTCAAAATTATTTCTCTGAAATAAAAGACCTGCTTAAAAAAGAAAATGTAAAAGCTATCGGAGAAACTGGTTTAGATTTTTATAGAAATTTCTCTACAGAAGAGCAACAAAAGAAAAGCTTTGAAATGCATATCGAAACGTCTATTGAATTACAGAAACCGTTATTTCTTCATGTCAGAAATGCTCACAGCACATTTATGGAAATGCTTGAACCGGTTAAAGAAAAACTTCCAAAAACAGTTGTGCATTGTTTTACAGGAACTGAAGACGAGTTAATGGACTACATAGAAATGGATTTCTACATAGGAATTACTGGATGGATATGTGATGAGCGGAGAGGCGTTCATTTAAAGGAGTTAATCAACCTTATTCCAAAAGATAAAATAATGATTGAGACGGATGCACCATATTTAATCCCAAGAGTTTCTCAATTAAAAAATTCGCAAAGAAATGAACCTAAGTTCTTACCTCATGTGGCTAAAGAGGTTGCACAAAATAGTAAAGAAACTAAAGAATCATTAATTTCTTCTATGTATTTGAATAGTTTGAGTTTTTTTGATTTAGATTGAGATTAGTTCTTTAACCTCTTGCTGATCAAACGGCCAGTAGAGATCTTTTTCTTCCATTACTAAAACTGGAATCTTATCCCAATATTTAGTGTGTGTTTCTCTGGTTGTGTATATATCTTTTTCAATTAAGACTACATCCTTGAGATCTATGGATTCTATAAGGTCTTTAGCTTCTGTACACAGGGGACAGTCAGTTCCTGTGATGAGAATTAATTCTCTCAAGCTACTGCGCCAGAAGTTTTTAAGGTGCTTATATCTTCTTCAGATAAACCAATAGAAGAAAGCACTTCATTAGTATGTTCTCCCACTATGGATGGTGAAGAAACTACTTCAGGTTCAGTCCTAGAAAACCTAGGAGCGGGTGCAGGTTGAGTGACGCCTTCAAGATCAATAAAGGTTTTTCGTTCTTTGTTGTGCGGATGTTGAGGAGCTTCAGACATATCCAAAACTGGAGCAAAGCACACATCTGTACCTTCCATCAATTCGCACCATTCGTCTCTAGTTTTCTTAAGAAATATTTTTTTAATTTCTTCTTTCTGTTCTGGCCACAAATCTCTCGACATTTGTTTAGAAAAAACTTTTTCATCAAGCTCTGCTATTTGACAAAGCAAAGCATAAAATTGTGGTTCAATGGAGCCAATGGAAATAAATTTTCCGTCCTTGCATTCATAGGTGTCATAGAAATGCGATCCTCCATCAAGAAGATTACTTCCCATCGTCGTTTTCCACATTCCTGAAGATTGCATACTGTAGATCATCGTCATTAATAAAGCTGAACCGTCAGTCATTGCTGCATCAACTACCTGACCTTGCTTTGATTCTTTTGATTCTAAAAGGGCAGCAACTAAACCTAATGCTAATAGCATCCCTCCTCCACCGAAATCCCCAATTAAATTTAAGGGAGGTACCGGAGGAGATCCAGGTCTGCCGATAGCAGCAAGAGCACCAGACAAAGAGATATAGTTAATGTCGTGTCCAGCAGCGTTTGCTAAGGGCCCTTCTTGGCCCCAACCGGTCATTCTTCCGAATACGATTCTATCGTTTCTTGCCAGACAAACTTCAGGTCCAATGCCTAACCTTTCCATAACGCCCGGTCTAAAACCTTCAAATATAGCATCTGCTGTTTCTACTAACTTTAATACTACCTCTACACCTTCTTTTGCTTTTAAATCAACGGCTATAGACTTTTTTCCTCTATTAGATGGTTCTTTTTTTGATCCTGTTCCTATCGCAGAAGCCCTATCAATTCTGATTATTTCAGCTCCTAAATCAGCTAAGACCATTCCACAGAATGGTCCTGGACCTATACCAGCCATCTCAATTATTTTTAATCCTTTTAGTGGTCCCATAATTCCTCCTTAAGATTCCTCTTTACCTAAAGGTTTAAGAATCATCAGTAGTTGCGGCAATAAAGTTAGAGCTCCCATTAAAGCCATGAACATTGCCAGTGAAACAAATAATCCAAAGTAAACTGTTGGATTAAAGTTTGAAGTAACTAAAACTAAAAATCCAATAATAATTGTTGTTGAAGTATAGAACATTGCTCGACCAATAGTGTTATGACTATTTTTCATAGAAACTTCATAATTCGAGGTTTTCCTAAACTCCAACTTAAATCTGTGAATATAGTGAATAGTATTATCCACTGCCATTCCTACACTTATTGCTGCCACAGTAATAGTCATAATATCAAGAGGCACTTTCATCCAACCCATTGTCCCTAAAACAACTGAAGCGGCTAAAAGGTTAGGAATCATTCCAATGACAGCCAGATAAAATGAACGAAATAAGACCACGAACATAATCATAATTACCACAAAAACTACTCCTAACGTTCCTATTTGAGAACTAAATAGGCTCTGAAGCATGTTGTTGTAAAGAACTGCTAAACCAGTTAAGCGGTACTCTCCCTTTTTAAAACCAAATTCATTTTCTAAAGTATTCTCAATTTCGTTAAGCAAATCATTTCTTTTAAGCGTCTTACTGGTCTCAAGAACTCTAGAAGATATCCGTACTTGGTTTTCATCTTCACTTATATATGAACTTAAAAGTGTCTCTTTTATATCTTCTGGCAATAGATTCTTAACAAGAGCTAAATCCAATTCTGAAATAGGTTCTCCATCTTTTAATTCTTCAGCTACCTTTATGCCGCTTGCGACTGATAAAACTTTCCCTACTTCAGGTAAAGAATCCATATAGTCATGAACAGCCTCGAGTCTTTTAATATTGATAATATTCCACCAGTAGCCATTGCTTGTAGTTTCATCAAATCCGAAATCATCTTCAAAATCGTCATCGAATTCAGAAGACTCTTTCACATAGTCTTGAGGCGATTCTAAAACGATATCCAAAGGTGCAGTACCTCCTAACTTAAGATCTAAAAGTTCCATTCCTTGGTAAATTTCAGTTGATTCTTTGAAGTAATCTATGAATCTATTTTCTACCGTTAATTTAGTAATTCCAATTAGCGACACAATCAATAAGAGAGAACTCAAGGCGACTACTACTTTCCCATTTTTAGAAGTATAGGAAGCAAAATGAAGAGTCAGTCCTTTGCTGAAGTCTTTTTCAGAATCTGAACTTAATTTATTGATTAATGACATGATTGATGGCAAAACGGTAAAGGTAAAAATAAAAGCAAATAAAATTCCCATCACCATCATCTTGCCAAATTCAATTACCGGTTTAATGTCACTTATAGAAAGAGAGGCAAAAGCTACCATTGTTGTTAATGCTGTGTACAGACAGGGTCTAAACATCTCTTGAATGGTTAAAGAGACTAATTCATTCTGATTCAAAGACTGTTCCCTGCCAGCTATCTCCTGATATCTAACAATGATATGAATTGATAAAGAGATTGAGATAATCAGTAGCAGAGCGATAAAGTTGGAAGAAACAACGGTGACTCGCCAATCAACTAATCCTAAAAAGCCCACAACGAATAACCCGACCACAGCGCTGCAAGAAAGCGGTAGGACTACCCACCGTAACCTTCTAAAAACTACTCCAAGAGTTAAAATAAAAATTATAAAGACACCAACACCAAAGTAATTTAAATCGCTTTTAACAAAGCTCATCATGTCAGAAACAATCATTGCTGTGCCTCCTAGATACAATGAACCAAATTCTGAAGAATCTCTGAGAATCTCTCTCACTTCCGCAATAAGTTTGTCTCTGTCTTTAGCTTCTTGATTGTTTAAAGTGCTGATTAAAGAGTTAACTTCATTTATCTGCTCTTCTAAATTTTCTTCTCCGTCCTCAACTCTCTTTTGTCTTAGTTGATAACGCTTTTGTATTGCTGCATCGTATTCTTCACTCTCAATTAAATTCAATTGCAGTGCTGTCGTTGCTCCATCTTTACTAACTAACAGTTCTGTATATAAAGGACTGTCCTGAAATTCCAGCTTAGCCAGGTTCAGATCTACACCCTCCTCTTCAATAGTCTTGAGGTTATCAGCAAGTTCACTCATAGACCTCTTTGGACTAAAAAGTAAAGGAGCATCAAGATAGCTCAGTACATCGCCAACTCCATCAAGTTCTTCAAATCTATCAGAGAGGGTTCTAACATTCTTAATACTTTCATTAGAGAATAAAGGCTTCTCTGGAGTAAAAAGGACTACTAAGAAATCACTCGTTGAATACTCATTGCTAATCTCACGGTAATACCTTAGATCTTCATCATTTTCTAAAACCAAAGAGTCTGAAGAAGCTTCAAGCTTAAAGTTAGGAATATTAAAAGCTGAAATTAAAAGTAATATTAACCCTATGGCTAAAACCACTATAGGCTTCTGAGAAATAACAGAAGCAAAGGAGTTAAGAATCTTATTGGGCATCTCTTAAACTATTTCCTTGCGGATTGACCCATGTGCTTCAAACCTTTTGATTCAGCCAGCTCAATTTGTTTTTGTCTCTGAGCAAATCTAGTTTTATCTTCTTTAGAAGAAAAATCATAACAATAAGGACAAGATACACCTTTCTTGTATTTTTTAGAACTCATGTCTTCCTTAGATATTGGTCTTCTGCATCCAAAACATTGCTCAAAATTACCTTCTTCCAGATCAGGGTTAACTGAAACCCTTTCATCAAACACAAAGCATTCTCCTTCCCAAAGATTATTGTCTTTATTAATTTTGTCGAAATAATTTAAGACACCCCCTTTAAGTTGATAAACGTCTTCGAAGCCTTGACTCATAAAAAAGGAAGAAGCTATTTCACACCTAATACCACCTGTACAAAACATAGCTATTTTCTTGTTTTTAAATAATTTTTTATTGTTTTGAATGTATTCAGGTAGATCAGTGAAATGCTTTGTTTCTGGTATTACAGAATTCTTAAAAGTACCGATACGCGTTTCGTATTCATTTCTAACATCTAATACAATTGTTTTTGGATCTTCCAAATAATCATTCCATTCGTTGGGGGTAACTTCTTTTCCTTTTAGATTAAAAATATCAAAACCGCCCTCTAAGGGAAGTAATTTATCTTTAATCCTGACTTTGAGTCTCTTAAATGGGACTTGAAAGGATTCAGACCAAGTGGGTTCTATATTCATTATTTTAAAAGTTTCTTCCAATAAAATTAAAACCTTTTCCAAATTGGTCCTTTTCCCAGCTAAGGTCGTATTTATCCCCTGGGGTGTTGCAAAAAAAGTACCGGACAGATTTTCTTTAAAAGCTATTCGTTCAACTTCTCTTTTGAGCTTGTTTACGTTCTTTATTGAAACAACCTTATAAAAGGTAACAACTGTTACTGAACTCATTTGCTTTAGTCGCTAGATTCTTGAGCGCTTCCTCCTTCACAATCTGGTGAAGGGTGGGTTGACTCATTTCTTTCTTGCCATTCATCTGCTGTAAAAGTATGTAAGGTAATTGCATGAATAGGTCCTGCAAGTTCCTCTCCTATCAACTTGTATATGGCCTGATGTCGTTTTACAAGATTTAATCCATCAAATGTTTCTGATACGGCAATAACTCTTACATGGGATTCAGCACCTGGCTCTACGTTGTGCATAAAACTTTCATTAATTACTTCTAAATGAGAAGGATCTAAATTCTCTTTTAGAACTGATTCTATTTTTGAACAAGCTGACATGGCTAAGATTATCTCTAAGAAAGCTAATTTTAGTTACTTTCTAGATTAAGTAAAAATTTTTTACGTCTTAATCCTCCTCCAAAACCTCCCAGTCCTGAAGAAGAGACAACTCTATGGCAAGGAATAACTATTGGAATCCTGTTTGCTCCACAAGTACTGCCTACAGCTCGTTCCTTCCAAACGAGTCTTAATTGTGAAAGATGTTCTTTTCCCTTTGAAATACTCATGTAATTGTTCAATCTCAACTTTAAATCTTCCTTTTTCAGATTTACCTCTATGAGAAAGCCCTTTCAACCCCTTAAAGCTGATTTCTAATAGGTCTTTATCATCAGCAAGTAACCCCAACTCCCCTACTGAGGTGTTTAGGCTAGCTTCATATAACAATCTAATCACCTTTCCAGACTTTGGTGTCTGGATTGGTAATGTTCTCTTCGTGTTTGTTCCTACTTAAAGTATAACCTCTAACCATTATCAAAGCGGAACCAAAAGCTACTATACAAATTGGGATATACCATAAAGCCAGATTTGCAAGTATTTCTGAGGGGACAGTACCGTTGTAAATTTCTCTTATTTGTGTGTTATCCGGAAAAGCAATAAAGGTCAATATAACCCCAGCTAAAGTTAAGCCAAATCCACTTACTGCTTTATCCGCGAAGGTTCTGGCTGAGAATAAAATACCCTCTTCTCTTCTTCCTGTTTCCAGCTGAATATCTTCTACTAAATCCATAATCATAGAACCCATGGTAGAAAAAACAATTATCCCAGCTGCCACATTAATAACTATATGAATACAAAGCACTGGAAGCAGATAAGGACTGTTATTAGTAGGAAAGAGGGAAGTTCCGTAAGTTAAATCCAAGTACCTAAGTGCAAAAGGTAATGCCGCAAAAATTATTTGAAAAGCCCAAATAGATAAGACAGTTTGCTTTTTTCCAAACTTATCAGAAAGCATTGGAGCAAGAAGGATAGCAATTATGGGTGCTAAATAAATGCTTGTTCCTCTTATAAGCATTTCGTTGTCATCTAATTCCCAAAAATAACTATCGAAGATGACAGCAAAAGCTGCTTCAATGCCACCTGCTACCGAAACCAACAGCCCACAAAAGAATAAGAATTTGTAGGATCTATTTATAGTTAGGGTTTCAGCAACTTCTTGGGCCAAATCCCTGATAAAGAATTCAGTTTGTTGAAGAGATTCAATCCTAGTAGGGAACAAATTAGCGATAATAAATCCAAATATCCTTAGGGTATTACCCAATATCCAGGAAAAAACAACAAGACTACTGAAATTGAATGGATAAAGTAAGACAGCTTGGAAGTTAGAAATCGGCGTAGGTAACGGAAAATTAAATGTAAGGGTACGTTTAAAAATACTAATATCTTTAAACCCTTCAGGTATCTCTTTTTTCCTTTTTAGAGGTGGTTCTATGAGATTAGGAATGTGTTTATGAGTTCCTAAACTGGTTACTACTATTCCCAATAGAATAAGTAAGGCTGCTACAAGCCCCCATTCTGGCCAAAGTTCTGGATTAAACCTTCCAGAGGTATATATTTCGGTCTCGTACTTAGGAGCGTAATACCACCAAACTAGATTATAAGTTGTTAGCCCTCCAAACCAACCAAAAAAATATCGATAGGACATCAAGGAAGTTCTTTCAACATAATTAGCTGTCAGTTCTGGGCCGAGGGCTATGGATGGTATTTCATAAAAAGTAATGAAAACTCTAATAATTGTTGCACAAATTAATAGATAGAAAAAAAGTTGTAGATTTGTCAGATTATCTGGAGGAGACCAAAGGAAATAAAAACTAAGAGTTACAGGAATTGCTGCAGCATACATAAATGGATGCCTTCTTCCCCACTTTGATCTTAGACGATCTGAATAATACCCAACAAGAGGATCGGTAATAGCATCTGCAAGTAAAATTAAATTAAGGGCCAATCCAGCCATCCATGCCGGTAATTCAAAGACAAAAACGTAAACGAAAAGGACAAAATAACTAAAACCATTATTCTTTATCCCAAAAGAAATGGAACCAAAACCGTAGAAAAATTTAGTAGAAAAAGAAAGTTTAGACTCTTGATTTAAGTCTTCCATGATTTCAATCATTCCCCTTCATAAGATCGCTACCATATATTAATATGTGGCAAATGCCAAAAAGTAAATATCGTAAAATTTCAAGCTTATCGGGTGAAGAGCTTAATTTTAAAAACCCATATAAATTACCTGCAAGACTGATAGCCAAAGTAAAAAAAATTGTTCCTGAACTTCCCGCTGGACTTATAACAGATCTAGAGAATGCTATTACCACTTACAAGTTTGAAGAAACAGTTTTTAGACGAGCACCAAGCTATACCGACATTAGGATTCAATTGGATGAAATTTCTTTGCAATCCGAGATGCTTTCTGAAAATTTAAGCAAACTTTTCCCTGGTGCAAGATCATTTCTACTACAAAGTCATATATCAAATAACCTAGACTACAAATACTTGTCAGGCTTAACTAAAAGTCTAGAAATACTCAGGTCTGCTTCTGCAGAAACCGTATCAAATTTAAAAGATAAGAAAGGAAGACCAACGAATGCATTTAGTTTTCTCCTTATAGCTCAGATAGCTAGAACTTGTATTAAAAATACAGACATATCTCCTTCCCAATCTAATGACTCCTTCCTTGAACTAGTAAAGATAGCCGGAGAGGCTATTGGAGTTTCCGATTTAGTTGACCTGGTTGATGAATCCTTAAACCAAATAAATAAATAAACTTTCTAAAGGTAATCAACAAATATAGGTGAAGACCAAGCTCTCTCTTCTATCATAGCTAGACAATCATCATCTTTGGCCGTTCTATAATCTCCGTAACACATATTTACTTTAATACATTCACCTTCTTCATTGTATTCACATCTTATGTTCTTAGCATTTACTGAAGATGTAGGTTCTTGAATAGCTCTGACATAATAAGATACATCCCTTTGATCTTTAGAATAGCTTCTATCTTCAAAGCTAACCTCACAGCCGTTTTGATCTAAAGGACAATTAAATACTTTCCAAGGATCTTCAATAAGATTACTAACATCCTCTCCAGCATTATTTTGAGGAGAGACTTTTACTACTTCAATTCTAGTAATAATTTTTCTTTCATCTGAAGGGTTGTAACACTCATTCTTACAAATTCTTTCTATGTCTTCTTTGGTAACTTTTGAATCATTGTAATCTGGACAGCCTGGTTTTTGTTTTAAAGACCCTACAGCTTTGACATAAAACTTGGGATTCTCCAAAGTAGCTATCTCTCCACCCATAGGAATCTTTTTGTCCCCATTAATAAGATCAAACCAAAGTAGAATTCTATCGCCACTGGTACCGTATGTTTCTTTTCGTTTCATAGAATCCCATATGGATTGCCTATCTCTTCCAGTAGAGTGGACAGCAGCTAAGCCGCCTGTAGTAAAAAAGGAAGCCTGTCTTTCTACTTCAAAAGCTCTGAAGCCCATACCAATCAAGCCTTCTCTCCCTCCGTAATCTATAGATTCAGCAACTGGCGGAGATTTGGGGTATAAAACTCCTGCAATAGCTTCACTAGAGGGCCCATTTGCTTCTGTAGTCACAAATCTATCTTTTTCTTTATAACCAGTGCCTGGTCGTGCTCTGTGGTTGTCACTTGAAGCTATAAAACCAAATCTAAACCGTTTAGGTTTCTCCTGCTCAAAATTTGTAAGGGATAAAGCATATTGAGCTGAACCCGCTGGCCTATAATTGAATGAAGGAATAAAACAATCCTTACACTGACCAGAATCATACCAATCTTCAATTTCAGCTCCCGGTATAGCTAGATAGCCTGATGAGCCTAAAGCTAAATAGTTCTGTCGAGCATCAAGTTCTCTTATTTTACATAGGGATTCTGAGTTTCCCTCACTTAAACATCTTTCCGCAATGATCTCCCCTGCTCTCCAACAACTAGGTAAGTAGTCGTTGGTAGGTTCAGGACATCCAAATGACCCATCTTCATTTATTATTGCTGCTCTCCAAGGTCTGTATTCTTCTGAGTTCCCATGACCAGACATAACTTCAAAGAGGATCTGTATATTTTCATCGTGAAAGCCCTCCTGTAGTTGTTTGTCTAGACTTGTTAGTGGGGGTGAATATAAACCCCAAGTATTTCCATGCGGTATAACTATTGATTTGAAGTTTAGTTGATTGAGCTTAGTAAAAAGTTCAACTGGGGTATTTGCATACTCATAACAATCCTCAGGTAATAA
>LUMJ01000151.1_pt1 | contig 33022 bp, 33 predicted proteins | sample 729631 | NCBI WGS metagenome assembly LUMJ01 (sample SAMN03860266, study PRJNA289734) | marine metagenome | biome: seawater column; feature: ocean; material: water; isolation source: Red Sea water column Station 22 - depth 500m | place: Saudi Arabia: Red Sea | collected 2011-10-15 | depth 500 m
GCACATGGAAAAGATCAAAAGGGAATTTTTAGAGTTCACCAATTTGAGAAGTTTGAACAATTTGTTTTTTCAAAACCAGAAGATTCCTGGAAGCTTCAACAGGAAATGCTTGACAATGCGCAAGAATTTTATGAAAAACTTGAGATTCCGTATAGAGTTGTTCTTTTATCAAGCGGTGATATGGGAAAAGTTTCTGCGAGGACGTTTGATATAGAAGCATGGATGGCGGAACAAAACACATATCGAGAAATAGGCTCAATTTCAAACTGCCTTGATTATCAGGCTAGAAGGCTAAAGATCAGATTTAGGGATAAAACAAACGAGGAAACACAACACGTTCACACGTTAAATGGCACTCTGGTGGCTATAGAAAGAACTATGGTAGCAATAATGGAGAACAATCAGACTAAAGATGGCCATATCAAGATTCCAACTGTTTTGCAAAAATACTTTGGACAGAAAATGATCTAATTGAAGCACAACTTATATTTTGGAACCAGAGGTCGATAATAATTGGTTAGAAGAAAAACCCGTAAAATTAAGGATAAATGGAAAGAAAAAAGATGGATAACCATTTCGGCGCCAGATTCATTTAACAATGTTCCAGTAGGATATATCCCAATAACTGACGATAAAACAGCTATAGGTAGAATTGTAGAGGTAACACTGTTTGATATTTTAAAGGGTGATCCGTCACAGCATCAATATAAGCTGTTTTTCCAGATACACAAAGTATCTGCTGAAAAGGCTACTACGATTTTCAAGAGATATGAATATGCTAAGGAGTTTCTACGAAGTTTAGTTAGACGCGGTTCTACAAAAATTAACTTTAGTATAGATACAAAAACAAAAGATGGGTATATTTTCAGAATTAAAATCATCATTCTTAGTCATAGAGAACTTAACACATCACGAAAACGCGCATTAAGATTAATTGCTAAAGATGTAATAGAAAAGACCGTTCCAAGTATGACTATTGATCAGTTTGTACAAGCGTCATGTTATGGAAAAATTAGTTCAGATATCATGGCTGCTGCAAAAAGGGTAATACGTCTGAGACATGTAGGATTGGAAAAGGTTAAACTAGTCAGAACTGCGGAAGCGGAAATAGCTCTTCTCCAAGCCTAGTTTGGAATATAAAATTTCTATTCGAAAAAATGACAAATAAGATTGATGTAAAAATAGATATGATACTACATGCTACTGAAGACTATCTAAAAATTGCTGATGCGCTATATGATGTGTTTGCAATAAAAAAAACTGAAATATCAAAGCGAGTTATTGCTGGACATTTTGGAAATACGATTTCAATGTTGCATATAGACATCAAAAAGAATAGAGCAGAAGAATTTGTTAAAAAACTTATTTCAGAAATTTCAAAAGTAGAAATGGCTAACATATTAGATGGTCTGCAAGAACGAATTAATAATTCAACTTTATACCTAAGGTTTTCAAAGCAAAACTTTGTAAAAAAAATACTAACACCTGAAGAAAAAGACTCAGTTAGAATTATTATTTATACGCCGGTTTATGTAAAAAAGGAGATTTTAAGCACATACAAAAAATTACTGGCTAATTAGAAACCTGAATATGATTTTAGTATTGTTTTAAATAAAGTTGCAAGAGCATAAGATTATGAATATTGATTATGATGTAATAGTAGCAGGCGGAGGTCTTACTGGAACAGTTGCAGCACAAGCTATTGCGTATTATTCTAATCAAAATCTGTCCATCCTTTCAATAGATAGGAATCCAGAAACATTGCCTGGTAGAAAATCAAATCCCGGTTGGACATGTGGAGATGCCTGTTCAAAAGAAGCAGTAGATTTCATGACGGAGAGGATAAAAGTTCCCTGGACATCCCCAGAAATTGAGCATGATGTAAAAGGGGTTATGGCATTCTCGCCAGATAAAGAAACAGCAATTCCTTTTGATGGTGATGGCTACATGCTTAACCGCCAAAAACTGCCAGAAATTCAAAATGCAAGAACAAAAAAAATGGGAGTTAACTTTGATTTTGATATTAATCTTATGGGTCTAATCTATGATGGACCACAGGTGATTGGTGTTCAGGGTGTAAATAATAAAACACAACAACCATACAAAAAAACAGCAAAGGTTGTGGTTGATGCAACAGGAGTTACATCAATGCTTAGAAACCAACTCGAAAACTCCACCAAAATTGAGAAAAAAATAGACAGACGTGATCTAGAATCAACAGGCAGGCACATTATGTATTTCGATAAGGGTGAAGAGGATCTAACAGAATTTGATCCAGATTATTGTATCATTCATCTAGACCAAGACATTGCCCCAGGAGGATATGGATGGGTCTTTCCAAAGGCTGATAATAAAGTGAACATAGGACTTGGTGTTGAAAAATCAATTTTGGATCAGAGAAATAAAAGACTTGGAAAAAAAGACAACGTCGCATCTTTGATGGAAGAATATCTTCAAAGAAATAAGGCAATTAAGAATCCAAAACTGTCGCAAGATCCAGAAGATATTAACAATAACACGGGAGTTTTCCAAGTTTCCGTGAGAAGACAAAATGATTGTATGGTTTCTGGAGGTTACATGCTAGTGGGAGATTCTGCGTGGATGCCCAAGCCAATTGATGCAGGAGGAATCGGTCCAGCCTTAATTGCTGGTACCATTCTTGGTAAAAATGTTGTAGACGCAATTGAAGCTAATGACGTCACTGAAAAAGGATTGTGGCAATACAATCTTGACTTTATTGAAGAATACGGTTACAAGACTGCTGGACTAGAACTTTTCAGAAGACTGGTACAGACATTAACTAATGAACAGATTAGCTATGGTATGAAGCACTTTTTGGGAAATGTTGACGTTGAAGCTATTAGCAAAGGAGAACATCCAGATTTCTCTGGACTTAACAAACTGGGAATGATCATTCGTGGCGCTATGAACAAGACGGTTGCTAATGGACTAAAATACACATCAGAACAAAACCAGTGGTTGGTTGAACATTATAGAAATTATCCCAAAGGACCTGACGGATTTGAAGAATGGAACAAATCTCTTCTTAAAACTCTTGACGAGTCATTTGCAAAAATAGCCACGTTTTCAAAGAATTAGTCTTAAATAAAGTACAGATTGAAAGAGATCACTTTGTCAGATCAAAGTGAACAATCAGTAGAAGGAAAGAATCAATCAACTTACCTTGATTGGAATAATTCAATGAGTGTTTTAGACAAGGCGTTTGAAAAAGGATTATTTGTTTTGATTATAGGACCAAAAGGAACTGGTAAGACATCATTGGTAAGAGAATATGCAATACAGAAATCAAAAAATTTAGAATCAATCAATTTCAGTCTTAGAACAAGAGAAAGCCACCTAGTGGGAACTAAAAACCTGATCGATGGAAATGTTGGTTTTGATGAAGGAATACTAGTGAAATCTATGAAAGATGGCAATATTTTGTACCTTGACGAGATTAATGCTGCAGAAGCTGATGTGTTATTAAGATTAGATGAAGCGCTTGATGATCGTCGACAGATTGTTCTCAAAGAGTCTTCTGGTGAAATAATCAAAGCAAGAGATTCATGGTTTGTTATTGCTACAATCAATCCTCTTACACACGTTGGAACAAAGGAACTTCCACCTCAGATTCTAAGCAGATTCCCAATTAGGATCAGATTAGATTATCCTCCTGAGGATATTGAATATCAGATAATAAAGAAACATGTGAAAAACCCAAATGACTCTGATGTATTACAGGGAATTAAACTTGCAAATACACTACGCCAAGCTTCCGCTGTAGAGGAATTATATTATTCGCCATCTATTAGAGAAACTATCGCATATGCAAAATTATTAGAAAGTGAAACCACTCCAAAACATGCTGCTGAAATTGTCTTTGGAAATGTCTACTCTCAATGGGGTAATGTAGAATTTCAAAAAGTAAATGACATCGTCGCTTCAATGTTTGGTAGCTGATGCAATCCATTCAGCTAAGAAACGATACTTTAGTTGATATTGCTACATTTCTTGTAAGACGCTGGTCTGAAAAAGAAAATGTAACCGTAGAATTCTCAATAAAAAAACAGAATGAAACCAGGTTAAAGGAGAATAAAGTGTTACTAATGTCAAATGATCAGTATTACGGGAATGATTTTCAGAGATATAGACAGTTTAGGGCTTCAATTTGGTATGAAGCAATGCGAATAAAACACTGCAAAAAGATTCTAAGCAACGACCATGCATACGGCTTTATTTTAAATACTGTTGAAACTAGAAGGATAGAACTTCAAGGAATAAAAGTTTGGAAAGGTATGATTGAAGAAATAATATTTAATTATACAAATATTTGGTTATCTAGAACCAATCTCAGCTCTATTTTTGGAAAGTCTAGGATGGTTGAAGCATTTTTTCAATACTTTATGTTTGGAGATGTAAAAGGTGAGATCCAGCCTAGTCATTTTAATAAAGTTATCAAAGCCGATGAATATGCCAAGCGTGCTCTCAATGAGGCAATCCAAAAAGATTATGATACGGAATGGATAGAGAAAAAGATTCCTGAAATTTTAAAAATTTTAGATGTTGATCCCCTGATTTCTATTCCAATATCAGTTCCATTAAAAGGTCCAGGAATTACGATTACACCTAATGATTTTATGAAGGCAATGAAGCAAGTGGAAAAATCAAGAGAAGATGATTTTGGAAAAGTTGAGTCAAAGAATATTTTGGAGGGAAAAACTGTTTCTGAGGAATTCAAGGTAATAAAAGTAGAAAATAAGAAAAACGAGGCAAAGGGTTTGAGTACCGAGTCTATAGGAATTCAAATTCCAGAACCGTCTAATGTTGATGAAACAAAGATTTATGATCAAGATTTAATCAATAATTTGAAATCCAAGTTTAAAGAATGGAAAACAGGGTGGAAAGAGTATCACTTTTTTGAAGGTGATGAATTCGATAATGATGTATATCTTGAGGGTTCTGATCAACCGTTTATTACCGATTTGAAGAAATCGATTAAAACACGTATTGTTATTTTGCTTGATCATTCATCAAGTATTACTGATCAGCAGTTAGATTACAAAAAGGCTACACTAGCCTTGTGTGAAGTTTTGGCTTTTCTAAAGATCAAATTTTCTGTATACGCATTTAATACTACAGAAAGGCAGGTGATGTGCTGGCTTATCAAGCCAGAAGATCTTAAATGGAATACTTCATGTGCAAAGCGACTGGCACAAATCCCAGCAAATGGTGGAACGCCACTTGCTGAAGTTTATGATAAGATGTACCCTATCTTACATTCTAGAAAACCAGATATTTTTTTGACACTTTCCGACGGAGAGCCATCAGATCCCTATGCTGTTCGTTCTATGGTTAAGTCACTTAAATCCATTGGAATCAAGATGGTTGCAATAGGTGTAGGGAGGGATACGCCCAATGCAACTATAATTGCGACCAACTTGAGATACTTGGGATTTGAAAGAACGCTTGGTGTTTCTAGACTAAATGATATTCCGAAAAAAGTATTAAATGTACTAGGTGGAAACTGATATGGAATTTATAAACAAATTAGAACCAGAGGTGAGTAAACCACTTGTTATAGCTGCAATGCAGGACATGGGAAATGTTGGCAGTATCGTAATAAATTTCATAAATAAACATCTACACACAGTTCCATTTCGCTATGTAAAATCAACCAGACCACCTTATGTTTATGATAAAGGTGGGTATATAGAAATTCCAGAAGAAAAATGGGAGTACAGATACGGAAATGATTTTATTGTTTTTGGCGGTGGAGCAGGCCAACCACAACAAACGGATGAACTTAATGAGCTTTGCCAAGACGTCATTAATGTTGCAAAAAAATATTCTGCAAAGTTTATTTATACATTTGGAGGATATCATACAAGTAGACAATTTGGAAAACACCCAACAACATATCTTACTACTACTTCTAATCAACTCTTAGATCAAATCAAAGGACTGAATATAGAAACTACACCGCAACAATCTATTATTACCGGATTTAATGGATTAATCTTAGGATATGCAAAACTAAACGGTCTAGATGGTATAGGTCTCTATGGTGAAATTTTAAATCCAGATATTCCTCAATATAGAGCTGCAAAAAGTATTCTACAAACACTAGAGAAACTTACTTATCAGAAATTAGGTGATATGAGTGAACTTGATATAAAAGCAGAATCAGTTGATGAAAAACTTGGTGAAGGATATGGTAGATGAATTAGAAAAAAAATGTTCTGAATGTGGAATATCATTTACATGTGAAAATGACACTACTTGTTGGTGTGCTGATTTCCCAAAATTAACAAAGGAGCAGATTAACGATAGTGATTGTATGTGTAAACAGTGCCTTTTAAAAAAATATAGAAAAAAACTTTTGAAAATAGATGAAATTAAAACCGATATATTTGAAGAGGAACACAAGTACCAATGGAAAAATCGCCATTAGTACAAATGACACGATTGTTTCTATGTATATATAAAGGGCTTATTTAAAGAACCTAAATTGCCACAATCAAAACCAATAGTTAGCATAGAAAACGTTGTAGCTTCTGCATCAGTAGATCAGAAAATTGACCTTGTCAATGTGACAAAAAAATTTCCAGACACGGAATACCATCCAGAACAATTTCCTGGCTTAGTATTTAGACTAGCTTCTCCTAAAACTGCTACACTCATCTTTAGAACAGGTAAAATGGTATGTACTGGTGCTAAATCTGAAGAAATGGCAATAAAGGCAGTACGAACTGTTGTAATAAGACTACGTAAGGGTGGTATAAAGATAAAAAAAGATGCTGTGATTACTGTACAGAATATTGTTGCTGCAATTAATTTGGGGGGAAAAATTCATCTAGAGCAGGCAGCACGAAAACTACCTCGAAGTATGTACGAACCAGAACAATTTCCAGGCTTGATACATAGAATGGTAGATCCTAAGACAGTGATCTTGCTATTTGCCTCAGGTAAACTTGTTTGTACTGGAGCAAAAAAAGAAAAAGATGTATACCGTTCTGTCCACAACTTGCATTCGTTACTTGAAGAAAAGAGTCTTATGCTATACGATCAGTAGTTTTTTAAATTTCTACATTTGGGTTTTCTGTTTTTAACTTTTCCCAGTCTGCTAAAAATGCCTTCAAACCTTTGTCAGTTAATGTATGGCCAAGCATCTTACCAAGAACTGCTGCTGGAACTGTTACAACATCAGCACCAATTTTTCCAGCATCAACTACATGCTGTGGGTGTCTAATGCTTGCAACCAGAATTTCTGTTCGAAAATCATAGTTTGCAAAAATTTGTTTAATTTCTTTAATGAGATCCATGCCCGTGTGACCAATATCATCCAATCTTCCAATAAATGGACTAACATATTTGGCACCAGCCTTTGCGGCCAAAAGAGCTTGATTTGGAGAAAATATTAGTGTGACATTGACTGGAATTCCTTCTGCAGTTAAACTCTTACACGCTTTGAGTCCTTCTCCGGTCATCGGACATTTAACCACAACGTTATCGCCATACTTACGAAGTCGTCTTCCTTCTTCCATCATTCCGTCATAATCAGTACTTACAACCTCAAGACTAACGTCTCCTTTGATAATTCTTGAAATTTCTTCCATTGTTTTTTGAGGATCTCCTCCCTCTTTAGCTAGCAGTGACGGGTTTGTTGTAATCCCATCAACAAGACCCATATCATTATACATTCGTATAGACTCAAGATTAGCTGTATCTAGAAAAATTTTCATTGCTTTTGCCTCGCATCTTTTACTGCATTTGCTATATTAATAGATGTTATTCCATGCTTTTCGAATAATTGGTGAATTTCATTGTCACGTGCTGATTCTCCAAATTTATCCTGAACTCCAATTCGTCTTATAGGAACAGGATAAGTTTCTGAAATCACTTCTGAAACTGCTGATCCAAATCCACCCATAATGTTATGCTCTTCACAGGTTACAATAGATCCCGTTTGTCTTACAGCCTTTTCTAAAAGGTCTTTGTCAATGGGTTTAACAGAAAAACTATCAATGACTCCGCATGATATACCATCTTGTTTCAGTAAGTCAGCTGCATCTAATGCTGTCTTAACGGTAATACCACACGCAGCAATTGTGGAATCAGAGCCATCACGCAATGTTATAGCTTTCCCGATATGAAATTCCTGAGATTCATTATGAATAATTGGAGTTTTAGATCTACACATTCTCATGTAATATGGTCCGTATTTCTGAGCAATTGTCCAAGTTAGTTTTGAAACTGCAACTGAATCAGCAGGAATTAGAACTTTCATGTTAGGTATTACTCGCATAATCGCAATATCCTCAATTTGTTGATGAGACCCACCATCAGCCCCAACAGAAAGTCCTCCATGGGAGACTACTAGTTTAACGTTAAGACCGTTCTTATCACCTGGAGAAGGATACGCAATTGCATTTCGGATTTGATCAACACATCGCCCTGGAAGAAAAATTGCATATGTACTTGCAAATGCAGTCTTTCCAGAATAAGCAAGTCCTGCAGCAACTGAAACTAGATTAGCTTCGGCAATTCCAACATTAAAAAATCTTTCAGGAAATTTTTTTCCAAAATTTGCTGTCTTCAAAGAGTCGGTAGTATCTGCACCTAGAACCACAACATTTGGGTCTTCTTCACCCACTGCAACTAGTGATTTGGAATATTCAGTTCTCATGTCACCAAGTAGTTCTGTACTCATGAAAATCCAAGCTCCTTTGCAATCTGAACAAGACTATCTTTTTTCTTTCCAACAACATGTAAGTCAATCCAATTGTTAACAAGTTCCGTTCCACCAATCTGATGAGCTTTTTTGATTAAAAGTCGTCTTCTTGATTCAAGAACTTGTTTTCTAAATTCTTTGATAACAAGTCTAACATCGTTCTGACCAATAATAGCACTACCGCCTACAAATGCTCTTGCACCATCTTCAAAACATGCACCAATATTTTCCAAGTTAACGCCTCCATCTGCTTCAATGTATCCCTCAAACTTGTGTTCTTTGAGATCTTTAGCAATACGCTGTATCTTTTCATGCGTAGATTCTAGGAATTTTTGACCAGACTTTCCCGGTACAACTGACATAACGATTAACTGGTCTAACAATGTCATAAATTTGTAAGACCAATCAGGTAGTTCAGAGTCTGGGTTGATCGCTAGACCTATTCCAACTTGATTTGATTGTAATAAATCACATATTTCACCAAAGCTAGATTCGTCACACACTTCTGCATGAACAGTGATTATATCACTTCCAGCTTCTATGTAGTTGTGAACATGTTTCACCGGATCATTGATCATAAGATGTGTATCAAATGGGATTAGCGTTAATGGACGAAGTTCCTTAATCTTTATGTGATCAAATGTTTTGTTAGGAACAAACTGTCCATCCATAACATCTAGATGTATATAATCAGCTCGTCCATCCTCGCAACGTTTGACTTCTTTTGCAAGGTTACTCATATCACCGGCAATTATTGATGGTGTGATCATAAACTGTGATTCTAACTCTTGCTCAATAATTGGAACCAACTCTGGTTTAGGAGCCTTTCCATGCCACTGTGGATTATCTTCCATATGCTCTATTCCTTTGCCTTTAACAGTTCTAGCAATGATAAGAGATGGAATGCCTTTAATTTGATTAGCCCTTCTTATGGCGTCTAAAATTTGCTCAATTCTATGCCCATCAATTTCAATAACATTCCATCCAAAAGATCTCCACTTGTCACCAGTCTTCCATCTGCTTGCATCTTTCCACATCTCTGACAAGTTGTTACCAATTAACTCCTCATCAAGTGGCATGATTTTTTCTGTATAGGAATCTTGTTGTATGAAATTCCTATCCAGTATTACAGTCATGTTATCAATCTTGTATTTTGAAGCTGTCATTGCTGCCTCCCAAACTTGACCTTCATCAGATTCACCATCACCAATAATTGTGTAAATTCTCTGCTCTTTGCCATCAAGTCTCGCAGCTAGAGCATTCCCAATAGAATATGATAATCCAATTCCTAAAGAGCCACCACAAAACTCAACACCGGGACACTTCATATCTGGATGACCTTGAAGGTTGCTGCCAAATTGTCGGAGTGTTTGCATTTCAGATATATCAAAATAACCTGCAACAGCCATGTTAGAAAAAAGACCTGGTGACGCATGCCCCTTTGAGAGAATAAGCTTGTCACGTTCCTCCCAGCTTGGATTTTTTGGATCATATCTCAAGTACTTATAAAATAAACAGCCTAGAATTTCAGCCATAGAAAAAGATCCGCCTGGATGACCAGAACCAGCAGCTGATGTAGCTTGAATTACAAGCTTTCTAGCTTTGAGAACTTTCTTTTTGATCTGATAATAATTTAGCCCCATTACTATTAAAAATAAACAATCACCCGTATAATTATATTTGATTTGTACTAATTGGTCATATTTTTTCTTTATAGTTTATTGTTTTACTTGCAATAATAATAAAAATTGTTTCTAGAAAACCAGAGACTACAAAAGTAACTGCAAGACCAATCATTCCATATATCGGTCCAAGAGTTAAAAAGCCAACGACCACGACAATAATTCCTATACTTTTACCTATTATTGGAAACTTGCCTTTTTCTAATGCTAAAAGTTTTGATTCATAAAATATTCCTATTGTTGCTGGAATTATCGCCACACTAACTATTTGAATGGCTATGATAGTATCAATAAATTTTGGAAATAAAACTGGAATTATTACAGGTAAAACCACTATTCCAAATGTTGCTAATGCAATCGAAACCAAAATTGAAATTTTTTTCAAATTTTTAGTATTTTTTCCACTAGAATCCATAGGAAGTAAATACTTGAAGACGATAGTTGGAAACAGCAAGAGAATTATGAGAAATTGCATTGCTAAAGAATAATTTCCTAACAATTCAAATCCCAGAAGTGGTGCAATAATTAACTTGTCAATCTGTCCACCAACCGCCCCAGAAATATTTATGCCATAATTATTTATGATAAAACCCTTTCGTGGTTTTAACAAAGAAAAATCAACTCTAGTATTTTTGAATTCTTTAACTACAATCCAAATATATGGAACATAACTCAACACCAAACCAAAGATAATACCATCTACACCAAAGGCAAAGTACAAACCAAGACCAAAAATTACGGTTAAAATTTTTTGAGATAAGAAAAATTTAGCATAATCTGAAAATAATTTCCTTCCAAGAAGAAATCCATTTGAAAGCTCAAATATGATATAACCTAGTACGAGTAAACTTGTATCAATTCTATAAAAAAATAGAAAAACTACTAATGAAGATGCTATCCCTAAAATTATTGATATGAAAAATAATGTTGAATGAATTCTGATATTTTTTGCTACATAAACTGTTATGGCATTTGGAGTTGCAAATAATGACGCTAGTTGTGCAATTCCTGCAATTGCCAAAAAATAACGAATAATTCCATATTCTTCAGGACCGAGTGAAGATGCTATATAGAACCAAAAAATTGCTGCTATACCACTTCCAAAAAAATTTGCAAATCCTATTGACATAATGTCCTTTTGTCCAAACAGCCTTTCCTTGAAATTCATATTCTACTAAAAAATTCCCAAAATTAAAATCTGTTATCATTAATTTATGCATAGGTTCTTAATTTAGGTAAAAAAGACCGTGAATATGAAAAAATACACAATTTTTATTCGTGTTGATTCAGGTGATAAAATTGGCTCTGGTCATGCCATACGCTGTTTATCAGTTGCACAAGCTCTTAAAAAAATGAATTTTGAGATATGTTTTATTTCAAAAAAAGAAAGAGGGAGTATTTCAAAACTTTTTGAAGATAAGGGCTTCATAGTATACCATATTCAAAATAGTTACTCAAAATCAAAAAAAGATGCTATTATTAAAAATGATGCAAATCAAACTGCAAAAGTTATAACTAAACATAAGGCTAAATCGTCTTGGATAATAGTTGATCACTATGATTTAGATTTTAAATGGGAAAAAAGCCTACGAAAATTTGTTGATAAAATTATTGTTATAGACGATTTAGCAAGAAGGCATGATAGTGATTTACTATTAGATCAAAATTATAATCGATGTTTAAAAACGAGATATAATAAATTAATTCCAAAAAAATGTATTAAATTGTTAGGTCCAAAATATGCATTATTAAGGAATGAATTTTCTAGCTTGAGGAAAAATATGGTGAAGCCTAGAAAAAATTTTAAGAGTATTTTAATATCATTTGGTGGAGTCGACCCCACTAATGAGACTGGAAAAGTTTTATCCGCAATAAAAATTCTAAAACCTAAAAAACAATTTCTTGAAGTAAATGTAGTTATGGGTAAATCGGACAAAAATAAACATAAAATTAAACAATTATGCAGTTCTATTCCTAATGCCAAATTTTATCAGAATGTATACAAAATTGGCAGATTGATGTGTAAAGCAGATTTAGGTGTAGGTGCGGGAGGTAGTTCAACATGGGAACGATTTTGTTTAGGTCTTCCAACAATAGTTTCGATAGTAGCAAATCATCAAAAAGAAACTACAGAGGCCTTAGCAAAAAAAAATTGTCTGATTAATGCTGGTTTGGCAAAAAATTTATCAGTTAAAAAATATGTAGAAATATTTGAAAACCTTGACATAAAAAAACTACGAAGTATATCTAAAAACTCGTTAAAAGTTGTTGATGGTAACGGAGGTATTCGTGTTGCTAAAAAGATTAGATTATTACAATCTACTTAGTGGTGAGATATATGACTAAAATTAAATTAAATAATCAATCGATTGGTCATGACTGTCAACCATTCATAATTGCTGAAGCAGGAATTAATCATAATGGTGATATTCAAAATGCATTAGATATGATTGATGTTGCAAAAGTGGCAGGTGCAGATGCCATTAAATTTCAGACTTTTGAAGCGTCAGGTATTGTTACTGATTCATCCTTGACTTTTACCTACAAATCACAAGGAAAGGAGATTACCGAATCTATGTTTGAAGTGTTCAAAAGATGTGAACTTTCAAAAACAGAATGGATTAAAATTAAACAAAAATGTGACGAAGAGAAGATTTTGTTTTTATCTACTCCGGAGAATCGTTCAGACCTTGATTTGTTACTTGAATTAGGTATTCCAGCCATAAAAGTTGGTTCTGACGACTTTACTAATATTCCATTATTGAAAGATTATTCAACTACTGGTTTACCCTTGATAATTTCTTGTGGTATGGCTAATTTAGACGAAATTCAACAAACATTGAAAGCGATTGGTGCGCTAGAAAATTATCCGACAGTCTTGATGCTTACTACATCAGAATATCCAACTGTACCTACAAGTGTAAATTTATTAAAACTTGAAACACTATCAAAATCTTTTCCAAATATTCCGTTAGGATATTCTGATCATACGCAAGGAATTTTAGCTTCGTCTCTTGCCGTTGCTTTAGGTGCTAAAGTGTTTGAAAAACATTTTACGCTAGATAAAAATCTACCAGGACCTGATCACTGGTTTTCTGAAGATCCAGTAGGTTTAAAAAATTGGATTGATTCAATTAGATCTGCAACAACTATGTTAGGTTCAGCAGAAGTTAAACCAACTGAAAAAGAAGAAAGAACAAAAATTTTAGCAAGAAGGAGCGTTGTGGCTTTGCGTGATATTAATCAGGGCGAATTATTTGATCAAAATAATATTGGACCGAGAAGACCTGGTAATGGGTTGTCAGCTATAATGATTGAAGAAATCTTTGGGAAAAAATCTACGAAAAAAATTTCAAAAGGAGATTTGCTTAAAATTGGTGATTTTGCATGATAGATGCTTTACGTTCAGTATGTTTATGTATTAAAATACTTAAATGAGTTATAGGGATCTCAATCAACTAAAATGTATCGATCAAGAAAAAATAAAATTTCTGTAAAAAAAATAGCTAAATTTTTAAAAACTAGTTATACAGGAAAAAATTTTGATATAACTTCATTAAGTTCCCTTAATAATGTTAAAAATAATTCTCTGCTTTTTTACTCAGAACTAGCAAATTCTCAATTTGAAATAAAAGATAATGTCAACTATGATCTGAAAAAATTAGAAAAATTTAAAAATATTGCTATTATAGCCACAGATGAAATTAAAGAAAAAGTAGATGTTCCAATAATTTCTTCAGAAAACCCAAGACTTGATTTTCAACGCGTTGTAATGGAATTTTTTACTGATTATGAATTTAAACCCGGTATACATCCTACTGCGGTTGTAGAAAAAACTGCGTCAATAGGAAAAAACGTCTACATAGGTACTCATTGTTATATTGGAAATGATGTAAGAATTGGGGATGATTCTAAGATTTTTGCAAACACTACTATTTATGGAAAAGCTGAAATCGGAACAAACTCAGTAATTCTTTCTAATTCAAGCATTGGTGTTGATGGCTTTAGTTTTAGCTATGCAGGAAAAGAATTGTTTCATTTTCCAAGTTTAGGTTCTATTATAATAGGTGATAATGTTTGGATTGGGCCAAACTGTGTTGTTGAAAAAGCACAGATTGATGCAACCATTATTGAAAGCCATGCTAAAATAGATGAATCAGTCCAAATTGGCCATAATGTAATAATAAAAAAATTTGCTCAAATTACTGCTGGATCAATTATTTGTGGTAGAGTAAAGATTGGTGAAAGATGTTGGATTGCTCCAAATTCAGTTGTTGACCCTGGTTGTGAAATTGGAGATGATTGTTTTATTGGGACATCAAGTTTAGTTAGATCAAATTTCCCAGAAAATTCTGTAATAGTTGGATCTCCTGCTAAATTTTTGAAAAAAATGTATAAAAATTACAATGGAAAATAAGAAATTTTTGATCAATCTACTATGAACACAATTACGAAAATTTTTGATGATGCAATTAAGACTGATCACAAAGTAATTACAGAAGAAGATGCCAAATTAATTTTAAAAAAATACAAAATTTCCGTCCCTGGATTTTCATTGGTAAATTCTAGCCAGCAGGCAGCCGAAAACTCAAAAAAACTTGGTTTTCCTTTGGTAATGAAGGTGGTTTCACCACAAATACTTCATAAAACTGAAGTTGGTGGTGTTAAGATTGGAATTGATAATGTTGTAGATGTAAAGAAAACATTCAATGACATGTATGATCGACTTTCCAAAAAGAAAGGCGTTAACCTAAAAGGCATTCTACTTGAAAAAATGGTTCCAAATGGAGTTGAACTAATTGTTGGAATACAAAATGATCCACAATTTGGTCCTGTAATTATGGTTGGTTTAGGTGGTGTTCTTACTGAAATTTTCAAGGACATTACATTTAGGATGCTTCCCATCACTACATCAGATGCAAAATCAATGCTAAACGAGCTCAAAGGTTCTAAAATTCTGAAAGGATTCCGTGGAAGTAAACCTATAGATTTGAACATGCTTGCTAAAGCTCTTGTTAAGATTGGCAAAATTGGGATTGATAATGCGGATTACGTTAACAGTATTGACTTTAACCCGATAATAGTTTATCCAAAATCATACAACGTTATAGATGCAAAAATCATTCTCAACAAAGAAATTAAAAAGAATTCAATCTCAAAGGCTAAACCAAACACAGCATCTATGGAACAATTTTTTACTCCGAAATCTGTTGCGTTAATAGGTGCATCGTCAAATCCGAGAAAGATAGGAAACTCAGTATTAGATGCACTTGGTAAACAAGATTTCAAAGGAAAAGTCTATCCAATTAATCGAAATGAAGAATCAATTCTTGGAATCAAATGTTATCCATCTTTAGATGCAATTGAAGCCAAAGTCGATCTAGTCGTTGTTTGTGTTGATCTTTCACAATGTGTACCCATTATGAAGTCATGTGCAAAGAAAGGAATTCACAATATTGTAATAATTTCTGGTAATGGAAAAGAACTTGGTGGTGATAGGGCTAGAATGGAGACTAAGGTAAAAGAATTATCATTAAAGCACAAAATTCGTGTCATTGGACCGAACTGTATTGGAATGTTCAATGCAGCAAACAGACTAGATACAACATTTTTTGATAATACAAGAATGGTTCGCGCAAAACTTGGAAATGTTGCATTCTTGTCACAAAGTGCAACTATAGGAATCAATATGCTTGAAAATGCAGATGTTTTTGGACTCTCAAAGATGATTAGCTACGGAAATAGATCTGATGTAGATGAAGCGGATATGATTTGGTATCTTAGAAATGATCCTCAAACAAAAGTAATTGCATTATACGTAGAAGGATTTAGTGATGGTCGTAAATTTATCAACACTGCAAAACGTCTTATGAAAGAAAAAAAGAAACCAATAGTAATCTGGAAAAGCGGAAGAAGCACAACTGGAGCAAAACAGGCGGCATCACACACTGGTTCATTTGGAGGATCAAACGCCATTATCATGGGAGCGTTCAAACAAGCAGGAATTATCTCAGTTGACAGTTATCAAGAATTGATAGGAGTTATCAAAGCACTTGCTTGGCAACCACCTGCAAAAGGTGATCGTGTTGCTCTGTGTAGTAATGGTGCTGGTCCAATAGTTGCATGTGTTGATTATCTGGAGGGAAGGAAAATGAAAATTCCTCCTCTATCGCCACAAGTTTTTAAAAAAATTAATAATCATTTTCCCACAACCTATATGATTGGAAAAAATGGTAATCCTATAGATATTACAGGCGGTGCAACTGCTAATGATTACAAATTCATAATTCAACAATTCTATAATGAAAAAAATGTGGATATTATTATGCCATGGCTTGCATTCCAAGATAATCCTCTAGAAGAATCTATCGTTAAGCATCTTGCTGACTTCTCAAAGAAACGAAAAAAACCACTTCTAGTTGGAAGTAATGGAGGTCCATATACTGCAAAAATGTCTAGATTGATTGAAAAGCACCGGATACCTGTTTATGACGACTTGAGAACATGGGTTACGGTAGCTTCTGCATTATCTAATTTTGGAAATAATAAATGACTATTTTTTAACACGATTAATTGGAATAGAGAAAAAATGTTCCATATCACTTTTTTTATTAGAAATCTTTAGACTGTCTTTGTCATCTTTACCGTCAGGATACCAAACCCGCAAAAAACCATTTTTGTCTTGAAAAGCAGTTTTTGGTAATTCCCATGAAGGATTTCTATATTTGAAATCATCTACTGTGAAATGAGATTGAATCAATAATTCGTTTTTCTCATTGCGCTCAATAACAGTTCCATGAAATAATATTATTTTTCCTACGTCAGTAATTAACGTGTACATAGGTTTAGCACGACCCGAAACTATACCTGAATTAGTTATCTGTGCAGAAATTTCCAAACCTTTTTGGACAGATGTTCTATGATGCGCCATACCTTGCATAGGTAAACAATGAAATAGATAATGAGCTTCAATTCCTAAATATCGGAATGCGTCATACAATTCAGTCAGAACCTCAACATTGTCATTAACTCCTTTCAATAAAACAGATTGATCATAAATTTTGAAAGCGGCTTTGTAAATATCGGTATATGCTTTTCTTGCTTCGACTGTTAATTCAGATGGATGATTAATATTAGTTCCAATTTCTAATCTTATAGGATCTACAGATTTTAGTATAGAAATTAATTCGTCATTTACTCTAGAGGGATCTTGAACTGGTACTCTAGTACCAATTCTAATAATTTCAATGTTAGGCGCAAATTTATTAATTTGTGAAAAAATAAATTCTAATCTTTTAGGTATCATAAGTGGATCACCACCAGTAATCAAAATTTCTTTCAAGTCATCTTTTACTTCATCGCTTCCAGTATACTTTGCAAAGTTTGTGATTTCATCTTCGGTTAAACCAAATAGAGGATATTGACCCCTTGTGCACCAACGACAATGAGCTGCACAAACCATGGTAGGTTCTACAAGAATTGTTCGCCTATACAGTCTCTCTACACCTCTCAAAGGTTTTCCTTTATAGTGTATATGAAGTTCAGCTTGATAATGTCTTAAACGATCTTCATGATTGATCTTATCTTCATCTTCAGATTTTAGATATTGTCTTTCAAAAGATCTATACTCATCAGAATCAATACCATATTTTTTGCTAGTTTCAACAAGTTTCTGTTGTAAATAAGGAGTTAACTTTTCCATAAAATTTGAATTTTTTGCGCCAGCCATTTTCAATACTCAGTTACTTATACTTGATTCCTTTTTTAAATACTTCTCTACAAATGTCTTATTTTAGATAATTTTTTAAGCTGTGTAAGTGGTAGTTTTTGATAAAATCAAAAATTAAATTCTTAGCAAAATTTAATATCACTTCGTAATTATTGTTTTTTACTATGATTAATTCGGTTAATTCAATACTTGAAAAATTTGGATATGAAGTAGATGATGAAGATAAGCGTTTAGCAGATTTTTTTAATGAAAATGGTTATTGTGTTATCCCAAAATCTGATTTTTTAAGTGAAAACATTGATGAGTATAGGCGAATCATTGATTCACTATTACAAAAAGAATCTTGGCGTGGTGGTTGGGAAGGAAAAGAAGAATACATGAAATATCAAAAAGATTTTCAGCCAGGAGCTAATAGATTAGGAAATTTATTCAATAAACATGATTTATTTCTAGAGTTACTTACTGAAAAAAACATTCTAAAAATTGCTTATGTGATTCTAGGTGATGATATCAAAGTTGGTGCTTTAGATATGCGAGAACCTAAAAAAGGAACAGGACTACAAGATCTTCACATAGATTGGATCCCAAAGAAAAGTGAAGATGTAAGAACTAAGAATCTACTAGCTATGCTTTTTCTAGATGATACAGATGAAAATAATGGTCATATGCGTATTGTACCAAAAACTCATAAAAAAACTGGATGGATTCAAGAAAATCAGGATCAGACATCATCACATCCTGATCAAATGTATGTAGATGTAAAAAAAGCAGGTATTATTCTAATGGATGCAAACCTTTGGCACAGTGGAACAACTAACATTAATGGAAAGAGAAGACGTGTGTTGTTTTTAGATATTAGACGTAGAGAAACACCACAATTATTGAATCAAAGAATCTATTTGGATGAAATTATGCAAAAAAAACTTACGGATATTCAAAAGTTTTTGTTAGGACTTGGAGATAATGATACAATTTTTGAAGATAGAGTTCATACTGCAGGAAATTTGTATAGAAAACAATTCAAAACTACTGATTTTGTAAATGTCCAAAGCTAAAGACTAGGATTTACTAATTGCTATTCCTACTCCACAAACAAAAAAATATTTTCTGGATAAAAACTCCTTACAAGTAAAATCATACTCACGTCTAAATTCATTCCATGCTTTGTTAATGCCAGTATATTCAAGACTATGAATATCATGTACTGCTAATACACCACCATCCGATAACATTCTAGAATAATTACTAAGGTCTTTTTTTACATCTTTATACTCATGACTTGCATCAACAAAAATTAGATCATAAGGTTGGAATTGCCTTATAATTCTCAGATTTTCTTTCTTATCTGATTTCCCACAAATTAAGGATAGATTTTTCCTTCTCATATTTGCTAGTAAGTCTGTTGAGCTCATATCAGCACTAAAATCATCTATTGCTACAATATGATCAAAATTAAAAAATTTATTTAATATAGTGTTTAATTTACCCGAACTAAATCCAACTTCTAAAAAATTACGAATTTTTTTTCTTTTCTTTTTTTCATGGTTTTTCAAAAATGATATTAAATCACATAGTTCCTCCGGGTTATGCATAAGATGAGTTCTAGTACCGTCAAACATTCTATATCCACCAAATTCTGCATTTGTTTGATGTCTCAAAAATTCTCTCAGATTATCCTTATCTTTTTTTGTTTTCAAATTACTAAATACGTATTTATCAATTTTCATCTGAAACGCATGTCGTAGAAAAACGTCACATAAATTAGTTACATATTAAAAAAAATAGAAATTCTTCTAAACCAATTAATAACACAGTTATTTTCTGACATTATGAATATTCTTGTAGTTGTAGCTCATCCAGATGACGAAGTTTTAGGCATGGGTGGAACAATTCTAAAACATGCAAATCAGGGTGACAAAGTAACTGTTGCATATTTAGCAACTGGTATAACGTCACGACGTAGTTCAAATTATCAAAATGTTTCATCTTACACGACAAATAAAAAAGAGAAAACTAGCATGAACATACAAATAAAGAAGCTTAGAAATGATGCGAAAAAAGTTTGCAAGCTCTTGAAAGTAAAAAAATCTATTTTCTTCGATTATCCTGATAATGAAATGGATACTATTCCATTATTAGAAATTATAAAAACTATAGAAAAATTAATTTTAGAAAATAAACCTGAGCGAATTTACACATCACATCATGGAGATCTAAATATTGATCACAAAGTTATGTTCGAAGCAACGTTGGCAGCATGTAAACCTACGGAATTATCAGTTAAAGAAATCGTATGCTTTGAATTATTATCATCGACAGAATGGTCATTTTCTTATAAGTTTAAACCAAATTATTTTATTAATATTAAAAATGAACTCGATGAAAAAATTAAGGCGATGCAAATGTACAAGAATGAAATCAGAAAATATCCTCATCCTAGATCCGCCGAAAGTATCAAAAATTCCGCTTATAGATGGGGAGCAGCATCCGGATGTTATTCTGCAGAAGCGTTTGAAATTATCAGAAAAATTGAAAAATAGTTTAAAGATGTCTTACTACGAAAAATTAAAAGAAATAAAGAACTTTGGTAGCGTTGATTTTATGAAAATAAAATATCAAGGAAAAAATGTGATTTTAAGACTAGTAGATGAATCTAACGAAACAGTAATTCTTCTCACTAAATGGAGAGAGATGTATAGAAATAATTTTGGTACAGATTTTTCAATAAGTGAGAAAAAAACAAGAGAATGGCTTCGAAAAGGTGTTTTAGAAAATCCTGATAAAATTGTGTTTGTGATATATGTTGAGAATAGAAAAATAGGAATTATTAGCACTGCAGAATATGATGAGAAAACAAATTCTGCAATATTGGATACAATGATGAAAGATCCTACATACAAATTACCTGGACTTATGACTACGATTGAAAAAGTCTATCTCAAATGGATGTTTGATGTATTAAACTTATCAAAGATAACGGGATTTTTGTTTTCAGATAATAAAAAAATGATGGACATACATCAAAAATGCGGTTGGACGATAATAGATATAGTTCCCATCCAAAAAATTTCCACAGATGAAGGAACGAAATGGGAAAAAATTACCTCAAAATTAGATAATATGAAGGCAGAAAGATATTTCAATTTAATTGAGTTAACAAGAGAAAACTTGATGAAACATTTTGATAATATCGAGTATCAAATACTTGTGTGATTAATATGAAACTGCATAAAAAAGTTGCACTAATCACAGGTGGAAGCCGTGGTATAGGAAAAGCAATAGCTAAACTATTTGCAGAACAGGGGGCAGAAGTTATTATCACCTCAAAAAATCAGAAAAAATTGCAACAAACATCAAAGGGGATAAAAAATTCATTTTCTGTTGCTGGAGATGTTCGAAATGATAATGATGTAAAAAATGTAATAAATAAAACTATTAAGAAATTTGGCCATATTGATATACTGGTAAATAATGTAGGAGTGCTGCCAAAAATTAAGCCTCTGGACAAAATATCTGAGAAGGAGTGGAATGAAACTATTGATGTAAATCTAAATAGTCATTTTCGATTTACTAAAGCAGTAATCCCACATATGAAAAAAAATGGTGGTTCTATTATTAATATTGCATCAGATGCTGGTCTTAGACCTTTTGAAAATTTTTATGCTGATGCATATGCTGCGGCGAAAGCATCAATTATCCATCTAACAAAATTATGGGCATTAGAATATTCTAAATACAATATCCGCGTAAATTGTGTAGCTGCTGCAGTTGTAGATACTGACATGACAAGAAAATATTGGTTAAACACTGAAACAAAAAGAAAGATTACATCAGCGGAGCATCCCCTAGGAAGGATCGGATCAGGAAATGATATTGCAAAAGCTGTAATATATTTTGCATCGGATGATTCTTCTTGGACTACTGGGGCTATTCTACCAGTAGATGGCGGTGTTTCCGTGAAGTAAAAACTGATAAAAATATTTCATATTTAATTATCAGTTTTAACATTTTGAATTTTATTAACAATTTGTGTAGCCAGTTTTTCAAAAGTTTCATGATGTTGGTCTAGGAATAATTTCATTTTTTCAATAGGTATCTCAGTATCCATCAAAAAACCCGTATAATGAAAATAATTATCAAATACCGTAGATAAGTTAAGTAAGTCAATTTCAAATGAATTAGCCTCTACTAAATTAAGATAGTTATTTAGATCAGAAACATTAACTTGTTTTTTTAATGCTGTCTGAATCGTATCAGGTAATTCATCAATTGTCTTTATTTTATGGATTGATGGAAGAGACAAATAATCTACGTCAGCAAAAATGATTGATGGTTTGTTAAAGAAAGCAGCCTCTAAACTGCTAGTACTACTAACTGAAATAACCAACGAAGCTTTTTCAATAACGTTCTCAGATTTTATGGAAGGGTGAATTAGTTTTACATTTGGTAAACTCATAATTTGCCTATAAACAGAAGTTGAACGCCAACCTCGTAAAATCATCATGGGATGTTCCTTTAGATATAGATCATACCCATCTGGTAATGATTTTAGAATATTTGTAATAACCTCAAGTTGATTAGTGTATAATGGTGCAGCAATTAGTAGTGATCTTTCCTGCTCAATCTGTAATGGGAAATAAATGAATGGTTTTTTAAATTCAATGTCATAAATGAGATTTTTATTAACAAAATATCCCCGGAGTTTCTTTTTCACAGTGTAAAAAAACATTTCTTTAATTACTGCAAATTTTGTTCTGCCATAGTAAGTATAATGTGTTTTTACGTTAGTATTACTAGAAAATAAATATCGAAAGATCGCTTTTAAATAATTAATTTTAGAAGATTGAAATCTATTTCTTACTAAGCGTGCTTGATTAGTTGAGTCGTATTTTTTTAAATAGTTTTGTAACTGCTGTAACGAGCTAAAATTATGTTTTTGCTTATATGAAGAATTTTCAAAAGTATCAATTGCATCTGCGATGATATACTTACCCGCCAAAAACGATGGTCTTATCATTAGTATTCTGATACCTCGTGTTTTACAAATCTTATAGAAAAGATGGTTATGATGTAATGTGGTAATTCCCATAATCAAGAAATCGGGTTTAACCTCATCTAGTACACGTTCAAAAAACCTACATTCTTGTTCAATAATTAATAATTTTTCATCTGATGAGAATTTGTAATAATGATTAAACTCATTAAAAAAACGCTCATTTGATGCAAGTAACGAAAGATTAACCTTGTATTTTTCCTCAATTAATTTTAAAAATTCTCTATTAGCGAATACTTTAAAATTATATTTCTCTTGTAAAATTTTTGGTAATCCCAGACCTGATAAATCATCATTCATCCAAAAAATTATTTTTGAATTCATAATCACATATCAAAATTGTATAAACTAATACATTGCTATCAATTATAGCTAAATCTTTTCTACTTCCACTATGTCTAAACCAAAACCCATTGTTATCCCAATGAGCAAACCACTACCCGAAATAGAATTGTTTTGAAACATAGCCTTGTCAACAACTGTAGGAATACTAACTCCTGTAAGATTACCATATTCTCTAAGTGTTTCATATGATTCTTGAATCTGATTATCATCTAATTTATAGAGATTCTTGAATCCGTCTAAAATCTTTAGACTTCCAGTATGTATCATGACTTTTTTTTGTTCTGCCATAAAACCCTCTGCCAATTTTTCATTATAGCTTTCTATATCATTACCTAATGACTTAGCCAAAACTTTTTTTGAATATTCTAACGACCTCTCTAAAATATCACCCCCAGCTGTAAGTTCATGTTCATACAAATGATTTGATGCATTTCCAATTAATCTAACAGACGCTTTCCTATAATCAGAATCAGTAAAATTCACTGCATGTGTGATTTTCCCAATATTCACAGCGTTACTTTCAGAACCAGCTTTTCTCATAACAAAAGCTGCAACACCATCCCCAAACAAAAATGAAAACATTGTTGAAACCCATTTTGAAATCTGTTTTTCACGGTCAGGTTGATCTTTGCTAATTTCTTTTGGATTTCTAACATTCGTGTCATCTCTAAGGTGTGGAAGATACCAACCTGAATTACAACCAGAAATCACAAAGAGAATCTTGTCATTTTCATCATGAATCAAATTTTTTCCAAGTTCTAACAATTTTGGAAGTGTAGAACATGCCATTCCTTGAATATTATAATGCGGAATAAATTTAGATAGTCCCATTTTTGTTAAAAGGACAGAAGATAACCCTGGACTCAAAAAATCATTATCTTCAAATGCAGCTACGACACACGTTACATCATCTTTCGTTAAACCTAAATTTGTGAGACATTTTTGTGCAACACTTGTACATAGATCTGAAATTGGTTCACTATTAGAATTTGATTTCATCAGTTCGTCTGATTTGTTAATATAATGATCAAATGGTCTGATAAAATATCTATGTTCTACACCTAATTGAAAAATATTTTCTTTAACTTGTTCTGTCAGTTTATTTTCTATAGCATTAATCAATTCATTAGTACTATACTTAAATTCAGGATATTGTCTTGTTAATCCGGTAATACTTACTTCATAATCATTCATATCTTATAATCACAAATTCATGAATAATTAGCTTTTGATACTTTTACACTTTTAGGAAAAAATTCAGAGTATAAGCACAAATCAATGATAACAAATTTTAATTTTAAAGATTTTCTGATTGAATATGGAAAGAAAAACCAAGTTATTCGAACCTAGTATTGGAAAAGATGAAGAATATGCTATAAAACGTGTTTTGAAAAGCAAGTTGTGGGCATCTGGTGCTGGCACAGCAAAAGTACTCGAGTTTGAAAAAAAATTCAAAAAATATGTAAATTCAAAAAACTGCATTGCCGTTAATAGTGGAACAGCTGCATTAAATCTGGGACTTTCTATTTATAATATCAAAAATATGGAGGTCATTCTCCCATCCCTAACATTTGTCGCAACTGCTAATGCAGTTATTATGAATGGTGGAAAACCTGTTTTTGTAGATGTTGATCCATGCACACTAAATATAGATACGGAAGAAATTGAAAATTTAATATCTGAAAAAACTAAAGTGATTCTACCAGTTCATTTTGGTGGATTGTCATGTGATCTTGACAGAATACGCTCTCTTTCAAAAAAATATAATCTGAAAATTATTGAGGATGCTGCTCATGCTGCTGGGGCATATTACAAAAATAAAAAAATCGGCTCACATAGTAATGCCGTATGTTTTAGCTTTCATCCTATAAAGAATTTAGCCATGCCAATTGGTGGATCAATTACCATAAATGATAAAAATTATAAAAAAATTAGAGATATACTAACTGCAAAACGATGGTGTGGGATTACCAATAGAAAAGGTACAAACTATGATGTAAAACAAATTGGAAATAATTATTATATGAATGAATTTTCTGCGGCTATTGGTCTTGTTCAATTAAAAAAATTGGATACACTAAATAATGTTCATAGGAAAATTGCAAAAAGATATTCACAAGAAATAAAATTAAATACAAAAATGCAATTTGATAAAAACTGCTCATATCATTTATACTGGATTCTGGTAAAAAATAGGAATGAATTTAGGAAAAAAATGTCTAAATGTGGAATTGAAACTGGAACACACTACAAACCTATACATACATTTAGTCTTTACAAGTCAAAAACTAAATTAAAAAATACAGAAAATATAGGAAAAAGTATAGTTACTATTCCATGTCACTCTGGTCTTAATGAATCTGATATTGAAAAAATTATACGATTAACGAACAAATTTTCATAATATCATAACTGCGAAAAATTTAACTGCATAATATGGACAAAAATAATTTGTTGGGAATGAATTCAAATGTTAAATTAAAACAAGTAACAAAAAATGATGCATTATTCTTATATGAGCTTCTAAAAAATAAAGATCCCAATGCGAATATTTCGCATAAAAAAATGCCCAGTTATGATGAACATGTGAAATTTGTTATGTCAAAACCATACACTAATTGGTATATTATTGAATATGACAAAAAAAATGTTGGCTCAATTTACTTGTCAAAACAGGATGAAATTGGAATATCTATCAACAATGATTACGAATATGCTCAAATTGTTAAATCTGCGTTAAGGTTACTTATGAAATTAAACCAGCGAAAGCGTTATCTTGCAAATGTGGGTCCAAAAGATGTAAAATCACAAGAATTTTTATTAAAAAATGGATTTACTCGCTTGGAATATGTTTATGAGATAAAAAAATAATATTGTTTTGAGGTTTTATGATTATGTTTAGGTATAAACTTTTATGCGTAAGGTTATTTTACCCAACTTAAAATCACTGCATATGTTTGAAAATAAAAAAATCTTAATTACTGGTGGTACTGGTTCTTTAGGTACTGCTCTCACTACTAGATTACTTAAAACAAATGTAGATACGATCAGAATTTTCAGTAGAGATGAATTAAAACAAAGTCAAATGGAATCACATTTCCGTGATGAACGTCTCAGATTTCTAATAGGTGATGTTAGAGATAAAGAAAGATTAGATAAAGCTGTTGAGGGCATTAATATCGTAATACATACTGCGGCATTAAAACAAGTACCTATTATCGAATACAACCCATTTGAGGCCATTAAAACAAACGTCCAAGGTGCTCAGAATCTAGTGGAGGCATGTTTAAACAAGGATGTAGGATTTGCCTTAGCTATAGGTACTGATAAGGCAGTGTCACCATTCAATACCTACGGTGCAACAAAGTTACTGATGGAAAGATTATTTGTATCAGCTAATTATTACAAAGGAGAACACAAAACAAAATTTGCTTGTGTAAGATATGGAAATGTGTTAGGAAGCAGAGGCTCAGTAATACCAAAATTCATTGAGCAGATATTATCTGGAAAAAAGATAACAATCACTGATCCAAATATGACTAGATTTAATATTACAATGGATCAGGCATTAGATTTGATTTTTAGAGTGATAAAAAATGCTGTTGGTGGAGATGTGCATATACCTAGACTTGATGCATACAAAGTAGGTGACATAAAAGATGTGTTATTGGATCTAATGAATTCTAAAATTCAAGAAGAAAGAATACCGGTAAGAATTGGAGAGAAACACCATGAAATTTTAATCAATGAACATGAAATAAAAAATACATATGAAAATCAAGATAACGACTATGTGATTTATGAAAATCAACTCACTAAAGATCATTCAGAAACTATACCAAATGCAAAGAAAACTACCTTAACTACAGGGTATTCTTCAGATAAAGTAAAAACATCAACAAAAGAAGAGCTTAAAGAAATTCTTATCAAACAAAATCTAATTCCAAAGAAATTATAAAATAAACTGCGGGCGATGGGATTTGAACCCACGAACTCCTAAGAGACTAGCCCCTCAAGCTAGCGCCTTTGGCCAGGCTGGGCGACACCCGCAAATTAACTTCTTGACAAATTTGAGGACTACCAAAATAGAGTTAGATCAGGTGAAAAGCCAGCAAAAATTTTGGATTCGATGGATATCAAAAGATATTGTTGTAGAAGAATGCTATTAACCACATTAGAGTCTATACAGCAAATAGTCCCGTTTTATGAAGCAATTCACAAAAGGAATCAAGAGATACAGTCTGAGTTAGAATAGCTTGGCTAAGATTACGTCGATTAAAGGAAGATTAGTTCATAATAGTAGGGGAAGTAAGACTGTAGAAGTAGATATTATTTCTGACAATAAATATTTGGGTAGAACATGTGCTCCATCTGGTGCAAGCGTTGGAAAGTACGAGGCAGTTAGCTTCCCAAATGATAACCCAGAGGAAGGACTTAGTATTTTAACTCAAAATTCAAAAAAATTTCTTGAACTCGACCCTAGTGATCCAAAAGTAATTCACGAAACAATAAAATCAATAGATAATACATCTAATTATTCTAAGGTTGGAGGAGCAGTGGCTTATGCTGTCACGATTGCTGCGATGGAATCAGCTTCAAAAGCCATCGGAAAACCTCTCTTTAGATTAATTTCAGAACAAGATGAATATAGATTTCCTATCCCGTTAGGAAATATTTTGGGGGGAGGTGCGCATGCTGGACCTGGGACACCAGACATACAGGAAATTCTAATTTCTGCAATAGGAGCAAAAACAATTAGAGAAGCCATTGAAACTAATTTTTCTGTACATAAAGAACTTAGGAAAGTTATAGAAAAAACTGATCCAAACTTTACGAATGGCCGTGGGGATGAAGGGGGCTGGGCTCCAAAATGTGATAATGAAAAAGCACTAGAGCTTTGTGCAACGGCTTGTGAAAATTTGGGATACACGCTGGGAAAAGAGGTTTCATTGGGTGTTGACTTTGCGTCATCAACTCAATGGAATGAAGAAAAGCAAAAGTATGTCTATGAAAGGGCAGGATTTGAAAATACGCCGGAAAAACAAATTGAATTTACATCAAATATTATTGAAAAATATAAGTTGGTTTATGCAGAAGATGCAGTACATGAAGAGGCATTTGAAGATATGTCCGAACTTACGTCTAAATTTCCCAATACTATGATTACTGGAGATGATTTAGTTGTTACAAATAAAGACATACTAAAAAAAGCAATTGACAGCAATGCGTGTAATGCGGCAATTTTAAAGGTAAACCAAGCAGGAAGCTTGTATGATGCATTAGAATTTTCTAAAATGGCAAATGAGAACAATATCAAGTTAATCACATCACACAGATCTGGTGAAGCAATAGATTCACAGATTTCTCATATAGGCATAGCAACTAATTCTAAGATGTTAAAAATAGGAATAGTGGGAGGGGAACGTGTTGCAAAATTAAACGAGTTGATCAGACTTGCAGAGTATGATTTAATACAAGGTATAGCGCAAATTTAAAAAATAATGAGTCAGCAAATGGATAAACAAGATCTAGAAAAAAAGATTCTTTCTTCAGGAATTAGAGTGGGAACATCGGTCAAAACGAAATTTATGATACCATTTATTACAAAAGCTAGTCCCGAAGGCTTTTACCTCTTTGATTTGGATATTATATTAAATAGAATTCAAACTGCTGGCAGATTTATAAAAAAATTTGATATCAAACAAGTAATTATATATTCTGGACGGACTTATGCTAGCACTGCAATTGAAAAGTTCTGTGAATTAACAGGTGCACAAATGATGCTTGGTAGATTTATGCCAGGTACGCTTACAAATCCATCACTGCCGTATTATATAGAACCACAGCTTATAGTGATCTCTGATCCACAAATCGATGCTCAAGCTGTTACTGAAGCTACGAATGCTGGAATTCCAGTCATCGGAATTGCCAATACAGATAATGTTACATCGGAACTAGACCTAATCATTCCTGCTAATAATAGAGGACGTAGATCTATTGCAACAATTTATTGGTTATTAGCAAATGAAATCGTTCAGGGTGGAAACACAATAAAATATGAAATTGACGACTTTGAAACTAAAGTTGCTGACGTGGAAGAAGAATTATAGAACATTATCTTAAAACAAACGATTGAAATCAATAGCATCAGCACCGGCAAAAATAATTCTGTTTGGGGAACATTTTGTTGTTCATGGAACTAAAGCTATTCTTGCTGCAATAGACAAAAGGGTAACAGTCACATCATCGTTTACGGATAATAATACAATTAAGATAAATTCAGAATTGGGAACAATTGAAGTACCCATTTCGTCTTCGTACGAAGTCAAAAGTGAGTTTAAACCATTTATTTTTCTAGCAAATAAAATGATTATTTCTAATCAAAATGTTAACGGATTAGAAATTACAATAGATTCTGATATTCCCATTGGTGTAGGACTTGGCTCATCCTCTGCATGTTGTGTTGCTGCAACTGCTTCAATCTCCGGATTGTTTAAGGAACTATCATCTGAAGAGAGCTTAAGGATGTCAATAGAGGCTGAAAAAACAATCTTTCCTGATTCATCTGGTGCGGATTGCACTGTCTGTACTTATGGTGGAATGATTGAATATCCTAGTATTGAAAAAATTGATAATACTTTTGATCTTAATCTTGTAATAGCAAATTCCATGATTCCACACAACACGAAGAATAGTGTTGAGAAAGTAAACAAATTCAAGGAAAAAGAATTCCTAAGGTTTTCTAGATTATGTGAACTTGAAACCAAATTGATTGATGAGGTAATTACAACCATGAAAAATAATGATGCCACTACATTTGGATTAAAAATGTCAGAGAATCAGAAATATCTTGAAGAGATCCAAGTTTCAAACGATACGTTACGTGGTATGATAAGTTCGTTAAAGGAAATTTCACTAGGAACAAAGATTACAGGAGCTGGCGATGGTGGCTGCATTATTGCACTAGTCAAGGATGAAAATATGGATAAAGTACCTGCACTTTTACCAAAGGATAAGGAATGTTTTTCAGCAAAAATTGATACAAAGGGAGTAGTGTGGAGTACGATAGAAGAATGATTTTAATAAAATTGGGTGGTTCAATTGTCACAAATAAGGGAAAACCCCAATCAGCGAGAAGAAAGACAATCGACAATATCCTAAAACAGATCAGGAAGATTAATGAGCCAATGATTTTGGTCCATGGTGGTGGTTCATACGGTCATTATTGGTCTGTAAAATATGGCATGCATACAAAACCCGCAAGATACAGCTTGAAGGGACTCTCAGTTGTGAAAAACTCCATGATAGAACTAGACAAAATTATCTTGAACAGTGCTACAAAAAACAGACTGAACACATACAGCCTACCACCTACTGATTTTATGAACGGAAACAAGCCGATTAGAAACAAGATTCAGAATATTGATGAAATTGCAAAGTCTGGGCTTGTCCCAGTCACATATGGTGATGCATTATGGTATGGTCAGAAAAAATCTTACATTTTGTCTGGTGATGTGATAATGACCACAATTGGAAAAATATTGAGGCCAAGACTGTCAGTTTTTGTTCTGGATGTAGATGGAGTATACTCTGATACAAAATCAAAAAAATTGATTTATGATTTCAGAAAGGAAAAACCGACAATAAGTAAAAACAAGATGGATGTAACCGGAGGAATGACTCGAAAAATTACAGAAGCGACAAAGATGTCCAAGTCTGGCCTGAAGGTGTTTTTCGTAAACGGTAACAAGCCTCAAAGAATAGTTGACGCTGTTTCTGGTAAAAAGTTTGAAGGTACATTATTCAGGTGATGGAATGGAAGAATATGTTATTCTAGTAGATGAGAACGATAACCCTATTGGAAAAGAAGACAAGGTAAAGTGCCATTTGCCAAACGGAAAACTTCACAGGGCGTTTACCGCTTTGATATTCAATGGTGAGGGAAAATTGATGTTAGCCAAAAGAAGTGAAGGTAAGATGCTTTGGCCAAATGATTGGGATGGAACTGTCGCAAGTCATCCAAGGGAGTCTGAAACCTATGTGTCATCTGCTGAACGTAGAATGCCTGAAGAGATCGGAATAGCTTGCAAGATGAACTATGTTAACAAATTCGAGTATCACGTTCCATACAAGGACGTTGGTTCTGAAAATGAAATTTGTGCTACGTTGATTGGCACGGTGGATAGATTTGATAATTCATCTCTGTTAAAAGATGAGATTTCTGAGATCAAATGGATTGATCCGGATGAATTGAAAAATGAACTTGAGGAGAACAAGGACGTATACTGTCCATGGATGATAATTGCACTTTATTTTCTTGCGGATTCTGACTCTAATACGCTGGAAAAATTCAATTCTTTAATTACAAAATGGGCTTCGGATGATTTGAAACGCGTATATGAAAATGCAATTAAGCATTACATACCTAACAACAATTGGAGATTAGTGACTTGAAAGCTTCAAATTCTATTAAGAAAAATGCGAGGTTTGTCAACAAGTTCTTAAAAAAAGAACTCAAAGGCAACCCGAAACAGCTGTATGATGCAGCCTCACATCTAATCCTTCATGGTGGTAAGCGTCTAAGTCCATTTTTGGTTTTGAAGAGTTGTCAAATGCTTGGCGGAAGGCAATCTAATGCAATGGCTGCTGCTAGTGCAGTTGAGATGATTCACAATTTCACATTGGTACATGATGACATTATGGATAACGATGAGATGAGACACGGAGTGCCTACTACTCATAAAAAATTTGATATGCCGCTAGCAATTCTTGCGGGCGATGTTTTGTATTCAAAAGCATATCATACTATTTCATCTAAATCAAAATTATCTTTTAACTATACAGCACAGCTAGTGTCAAAACTATCCAAAACATGCGTTGAGATCTGTGAAGGACAAGTTAATGACATTAAATTTGCTGAAAACAAGAGAATTCCAACTGGAAAAGAATACATCAAGATGATTGAAAAGAAAACAGCGGTACTCTTTGAGGTCTCATGTGCTATGGGAGCAATTTGTGCAAAAAGAAAACAAAACGATGTGAAAAATCTCTCATCGTTTGGAAGGAATTTAGGAATAGTATTCCAAATCACGGATGATCTTATTGGAATTATTGGCGACAGTAAAGTGACAAAAAAACCAGTAGGAAATGACATACGTGAGGGCAAAAAATCACTTCCAATTATCCTAGCAATAAAGAAAGCAAAAGGTAAGGACAAGAAAATAATAACACGTGTTTTTGGAAATTCTAAAGCCTCGAAACAACAAATCAAGTTGGCAGTTAATGTAATTCGTTCATTGGGTGTAGAAGATGAAGTAAGAAGCATGACATTGAAATATGCACAGCAGGCTGAAAAATCACTTAGGACATACACTGGCACGGCTAAAAACGAAATAATTTCATTATTAGATTTTGTTATCAAAAGGCGTTTGTAGCTTGGATGATAATTTAAAGAAAGAGATTAGAAAAATAGCTTTACAGAA
>LUMJ01000167.1_pt1 | contig 32449 bp, 20 predicted proteins | sample 729631 | NCBI WGS metagenome assembly LUMJ01 (sample SAMN03860266, study PRJNA289734) | marine metagenome | biome: seawater column; feature: ocean; material: water; isolation source: Red Sea water column Station 22 - depth 500m | place: Saudi Arabia: Red Sea | collected 2011-10-15 | depth 500 m
ATCTTGCAATACACGCCAAGTCAAAGTACGATCGGGGATATTGCTGGTAATGGAACGCCAGGTTTTTCCCTTATCGGTACTTTTATATAGATATGGCTGATAATCGCCATATTTATGATTATCTAAAGCCACATATACCGTGTTGACATCAAAATTATCTGCTTTAATATCGTTCACATAAGCAGTAGCTGGTACACCTGGCAATTTTCTAACCTCAATCTTCCGCCAGTTTTTTCCGCCATCTTCTGTTATATTGATAAATCCATCATCTGTACCGGCATAGATCATTCCTTCTTTTCGGGGAGATTCAGATAGTGCCGTAACCGTATTATAGTTTGACATTGCACTCACATCCCATGGATTATCCCAGCTTTGCTTTTTGCCCATAATCGGTAGGTCGAAACGATTTTCATTGCGCGTAAGATCGCCTGAAATAGCTGTCCATTTATCCCCGCGATTTTCTGATTTCCACACTCTCTGAGATGCAAAATAAAGGCGAGAAGGCTTATGTGGACTTACCAGTATTGGCGCATCCCAATTGTAGCGTTCATAATTTTCACCGGCTGCTGGCTGAGGTTGCACATCGACCACTACACCAGTGATCATGTCAATACGCGCCAGGGTGCCCTGCTGTCTTTGGCCATACATTATGTTGGGATTACCTGGCTCTGTTGCCGGTTGATGGCCATCCCAGTTTAAGACCACGCGCCAATCTGAATTTTGTATTCCTTGCCAGTTATCGGTACGAGAAGGACCGCCTTCTGTGTTATTGTCCTGAGTTCCTCCAAAAACATTATAAAATGGTTCTGCATCATCTACGGCCAAGTCATAAAACTGGGTAATGGGTAGATTGGCCATAAAGCGCCATGTTTTTGTGTGGTCAAAACTTTCATAAAGCCCTCCATCAGATCCTACTAGCAAATAATCAGGATCATCCTTTCGAAAGGCAATGGCGTGGTTATCTCCATGTTTATGCTGCTCATTCATGCGATAAAATGTTTTACCACCATCCTCTGAAATCTGCATATTAGCATCCATCAGGTATAAACGATCAAATTTGTGAGGCGAAGCATAAAGTTCCTGGTAATAGTGTGGTCCAGTTGCACCTGCAACGGCATCTGACATTTTTTTCCAAGTTGCTCCACGATCGGTAGAACGATAGACACCGCCTGAACGCCGGTCTAATTCAATAGCGGCGTAAAGTATATCCGGATTATGACTGGATATATCCAGTCCAATTTTTCCCATGTTTGACTTCGGAAGACCGCTGGATAATTTTTGCCAAGTTTTACCTCCATCATCACTGCGATGAATACCAGAGCCTGGCCCACCACCCATATAAGCAGCAATATTTCTATGCTTCTGCCAACTCGCTAGATAAAGCCGGTCTGAATTTCGGGGATCCATCAGCAGTTCCGTAGCGCCAGTCCATTCATTATCGCTCCAAACATTCGTCCAGTTTTTGCCACCATCAATAGATTTATAAACACCTCTTTCGCCTCCCTTACTCCATAAAGGACCCTGTGACGCTACCCAAACCACGTTAGAATTTTCAGGATGAATCAATATTTTGGATACATGCTCTGAATTTTTCAGTCCCATATTCTTCCAGGTTTTTCCGCCATCATCACTGCGATACACACCATCACCATATCCAAAATGACGTCCACCTAAATCTTCGCCAGTTCCTATCCAAATAATATGGGGGTTATTTGGATCAATAGTGACACAACCTATAGAATAAGATCCTTGGTCATCAAATATAGGTGTCCAGGTGACTCCAGCATTCGTTGTCTTCCATACGCCCCCTGATCCAACTGTTAAATACCAAATATTGTCATCTTCTGGATGTACGGCAATATCTGAAATCCGTCCTGACATTAATGCGGGCCCAATACTTCTAAATTGTAAACCAGTAAAATTGTCATCAGCCCAGATATTATCCTTTTTGTTCTGCGATGATAAATTGGTCAATAAAGATATGGTAAAAATGAAAATTAAGTATTTATTTCTGTATATCGATTTCATAAGAACTCCTATTATGATTGGTCAAGACGAATACTCACCTCAGTATCTGTAGCCCGTACGGGATTCGAACCCGTGTTACCGCCTTGAGAGGGCGGCGTCCTAACCCCTAGACGAACGAGCCATTATTAACATGCTCAAAGTAAATAATTTGTACACCCGGTAGGATTCGAACCCACAACCTTCTGGTCCGTAGCCAGACGCTCTATCCAGTTGAGCTACGGGTGCATAACAATCAAATCTGCTGGGGTGCAGGGATTCGAACCCCGACTGCCAGGGCCAGAACCTGGTGTCCTACCATTAGACGACACCCCAAATAATAAAAAATGCGACTGAAATTTAATTAACCGTTTTTATCGCCCCAAACCTATTTAACGAGAATATTAATCAAATCCAAATTCGTTTACCTGTAGGACTTCCTTAGACTTATAATTCTGTATCCAGGCCACTACTTTTAAATCAGAACTTTTCCAGGAAATATCACCATGGTTGATCCAAGCATCTGGCATAGACCATATAAATGATTCTGTATACGTAATCCCCGAAATAAACTTCATTTGCTTACCGGTATTTCCTGTCAGTAATTCAATAACTGGATTATGATGCTCTGTTAATAGGTTTGTTGAAGCTGGATATTGAACTATCTCCATCACCGTAGCAACAAATAAACGCAAATCCTGAGAAGCTGGTGTTGTTTGTATCGCATTCATTTTTACATCAAATGAAATTTCATTACCAGATTGCGATCCACTCAAATTGACCTCGTACAAACTAACTCCTTCCAAATAAGTTTTGGAGTCAGAAATCCAGGTCGTTGGGTTTCCGTATGAAACTTTGCCGTTGGTATACATTCTCGGTGTCCAATGCCCATCATCCGTTCCATTAACCACCACATCATTATCTTGATAATAATTGTTTCGTATCCTGTTCATGCTTTGGTTCATAAGATACATTGGATCATTCCCCTGCCCTGGCCACCACACATGATAATATATTTGTGTCCAGATAGTATCGAGAGCGGTGCCTACATAAAGAGTTGTCCCAGGTTTTAAAGAAGTATTGAAACTCCGCTCCGCGGAGGCACATGGATGTCATGTACTTGAGGTGATTAATTCACTTAATACGCGTCTTCGTATTCCACTTACCAATGTCTCCGCTAGCCCCTGGACTGCATCTACAGTGGCAAAAATCTCTGTTGATCCCGTCGCAACAGCTGTGACTAAACCTTTGTTATTAACGGTGGCTACAGATGGGATCGAACTTTTCCAAGTAATATCAGCATCCATTGCCATGTTATTCTGATCAATAACCAAAGCGTAGAATTGCTCTGTTTTCCCTGGTTTCAATATGATTTTGTTTGGTGTGATTACAATAGAACTGACTACAGATTTATCGGATTTCTCATCCTCACAAGACCAGGAAATAAGAAAAGCTAACAGTATAATTATGAATAATCTTTTCATTAGTTATAGCTACAAGGAATCCAAATCTACCTAAAGAACTGCAATTAACCCAATTTTGAAACCATTCTCAAATGGTTGGACGTACCGGCAAACACCATTGCTGCATAATACGCCACCCCGTTGGGATCCATACATTACAGTAAGGCGATGATTGCTTGAAATATTGTAAGAGAGTTCGATATTAGCCCAGGTGAGTGACGTATCCCATATATTTCCCAATATATCTTCTATTGCATTTTTATTCCTGACTTCATCAACGATGATTCGCTCCTCTGTATTGGCATAATCCATCATTAAACTTATTGACCACAGTGGAGATCTTCCTAATCCAACACTAATAATGCGATTGATTTGTTTATCCTTTAAAAAATTTGAAGTGAATGATGGCATATTTGTTGGCAGCTCAGAATAAGTGTTAATACCCTTTTTTAATTCCTGGTATTCATATTTCAATTCCAGGCTGAATCTTTGATTGATTGTATAAGTGAATAGAGCGGGCAGCGTTGTTGCTGATAAAGATTCATAACTGTAGGATCGATTTGAAACGGTATATCGATTCAAATATAAATCTGTCACATCATTTGTTAATCCGGTGCCAATGTTGTAATGCAAATTGCCGTTCAATAAATATCCTTCTAATTCTGCGTACATTTCTCTAAAGGCATTAAATACAGGTTTACTAGAAGGTAATAAACGCGGGAGGGTGAGCGAACCCATGATCCAGTTCCAGTTATTATCTAAATACCACTCCTTATGCCGGCTGGAACTTGCATAGGAAAATGAAAATATTGTATTGTGAAAAAGTGGTCCTTTTAATCTTAAATCAAATCCAAGTTCATCATTATAATCGATTTGATGAGTAATTCTTCCAAGTAATCTGGTTGCGTGTTGTTCAAATAAAGTTGGCATTTGCTGTATGGTTAAAGCACCTCCAATGATATTGACAAAGTCCCAGCGATCATCCGGTGATAAATCAGCAAAATGGTAATTTTTATATGACGTACCAATTGACCAGTCTCCTATGTAAATATTTATAAGGCCATAAAACCCAAAACCCTTTGTATCCTTTTTTACATATTCGAATCCAAAATCTGTTGTCGGACCATAATATTCAACATTTACGCCAATCAGTTCATGACCTACCTTCTCAATAGTATCGATTCTAGGTAATAGATGATCCTCATTAACCTGCATGTATTGAACAGCACCATGCCACTGATGATAATTAGCAGCAATTCGACCGCCATAAAGTGTATGGTCAACTTCATAATTTGGAACCCGATCATTAAATCCAAATACCTCGTTTGATGAACGCCAAATATTCTGCTTTCCTCCAAATAAATCAATTTGAACTAAATCGTTTGTCCAATTCAATAAGCCACCTCGTACACCTGTATCTAAATCGATCGCCTGGTCATCTACCATATTAACCATTAATCCTCGGCCCCAAAATTCATACATATCACCCAATTTAATCGTGAAATCGCCTGAAGAATAGTCCAAGCGAAACTTTCGAATTCCTTTCAAGGATCGTCCCAATTCTGGTGGGTCGGAATGTTCTAACTGAATCCACCCTACCCAGTTATTCCAATTTCCATTTATATCAATAAGAGTTTCTTGAATGTTAAAATCATTTTTACTCTGGCCATAATTAGTTGTCAATGCCCCCGAAAAAGAAAATTGACAGTACCCTATGGACCAAAAAGAGATTATAAATGAAAAAAAGTAACGACTAAATTTCATTCTAGATGATTAAGATGTCGACTGAAGTGCCGCCTTGATTTCCGCTTCTATTTTCTTCTCGTCCCCAGGTATATAGCCATTATGACGCCAAAGGATTATCCCATCCTGACCGATAAGAATATCAGTTGGCATTAGGTTGCCGTTCAGTTTCTTTAAAACTTGACTATTTGGATCAAGAAAGACATCAAAAGAATACTTTTTTGCCCTAATATAACTGCGGACTTGAGAAATACTTTTTTGACTATCAATACTAATTGCTAATACAGAAAGTCCCTTATCCGTATATTTTTTTTCGAATTCATCCAAGTGAACCATTTCCTTTTTACATGGTGCACACCAAGTAGCCCAAAAATTAATCAAGACGGGTCCTTTTTTGAGATAATCCTGAAGCATTACTGATTTACCATTCATTCTTTTCAATTTGATTTCAGGTACTTTGTTCTGCCCATAAAGCATGGACACAAGCAATCCCAGAACGCTTATTAGAATCCACTTTTTCATTGCAGTATCTATGTTTGGATAATTGATTAGAGCAATTTGCTCAAAAAGTTGTGCAATTCATGTTCGGGAATAAATTTCAGACTCACACGACTTATTTTGTTTGCAGAATTGACTTCCATATTGAACTTATACTCTACAGGTATGTCAACAGTTTCAAGCGTCACTTGCATAGACCACCCTCCAACAGCAAAATCAATCAATGGCGAAAAAAAGTGAAACGATTTATATAGAACACGGTTGCTTAGTAATCCATGAATCGTTTGATCTGGCGAGTCAACTAAGACGACCAGAGGATTACCTTTCGCATCTTGGAATTGCACTACAGGAATGGTACGATACTTGCCAAATTGAATTCTTTCCGAAATATCCTTTGGAAAATTGTATTTATCCCGATTGAAGTAAAAAACAGTAAGATTTCCGTCCTGCTTTAAACCTGAATACGGCAACGATGTAAGCATATCTTTAATAATGTTACCTTTAAGACTATAAGTCACGGGAAATACAATTTGAAACTCTTTTCGGTTTTCCGGATCGTAGTTTAATTGAGGGCGTTCTAAATTAATCTCATAGGGATTTTCCATAAGATTTTCCAAGACACCAATCATCAAATCTGTATTAGAATCATTCTCTGGGCGTGCATTCTCATAATCATCTTTTGATAAGTCAAGTATCCATTCACCATCTTTTTCTTTTAATTCCTTTGGGTCAACCCTCCCTCTAGCGCCGATATTAACATCTAATTCTTTCTCTAATTCATCAATAGCATTATCAATGGAAGAGCTCAAATCAATTGCTTTTTCAGCATAAGATGGAGGCTCGCGCATTCTCTTACCTTCCGTTAAAGTCGGATAAGGTCCTTTTTCTATCTTTGGCAGAAAGGGCACCAACATTGTATTGATTGTTTCGGATAAAGATCGATTAATACCGGTTATATCATTGTAATCACCTCGAATTTTTCGAGAATCCAATTCATCCCAGGATGAAATATCTATAAGCTGAACAGCAACTGAAATTTTATCCAATGCTCTTTCAAATTTTCCTAATACAAGTAAGTTTTTTGTTCCGGGGCGCTGTTGAAGCAATAAAGAACGATTGGACATGACTTCTTCCAGGCCAGTTTTATCCTTGAGGTAAATTCGATCATGTTGACTTAATGATGCGTTAACCATTTCAGAAAAAGCATCGGAAAGCCAGGCTATGGCCACATCATTTTTAATATTGTCAAAGGGAATGACATAGATATGCAGTGATGGTGGAGCCGCAGTTAGTGTACTGATCAGCGTAAAAATGAAAAAGATTGATTTTGACTTAGCCAACATCAGATATCAAATTACTTGGATTTGAGTGCTTTTCTCAATGCTATTTATTCTTTCCTGATTGCATTTGTTTTTCAATTTTCCCCCAAGTATCTCGAAGTGGTACAGTTCGATTAAATATTGGTGTATCACCAGAATCTATATCTTTGCAAAAATAACCTAACCGTTCAAATTGAATGGGAACACCAATTTCTGCTTGATTTAATTCGGGTTCTAATTTGCAATTTTCCAATATAGCCAATGAATCAGGATTTAGTGCATCCATAAAATTTTCCATCGAACCCGGTGATGGCACTTGGAATAAACGGTCATACTTTCTTACTTCTGCATTAATAGCATGGGCAGCGGAAACCCAATGGATTGTTGCCTTGACCTTCCTTCCATCAGGTGCATTACCACCTTTTGTATCTGGATCATATGTACATTTTAATTCTACAATATTACCATCAACATCTTTCACTACATCATTGCATGTAACAAAATAAGCATAACGCAGTCTAATTTCCCTTCCAGGCGCTAATCGAAAAAATTTTTTTGGAGGGTCTTCCATAAAATCATTATGCTCAATATACAGTTCGCGGCCAAATGGAACTTTACGTTTACCTGCTTTTTCATTCTCAGGATTGTTGACCGCTTCTAATAATTCCTCTTTGCCCTCAGCATAATTCGTAATAACAATTTTCAGTGGATTAAGAATGCCCATGCGGCGCTCACTATGCTTATTTAAATCTTCTCGAAGAGTAGATTCCAGTTTGGTCATTTCCATCACATTTTCTCGCTTGGCTACTCCGATTTCTTCCATAAAATTACGAATCGCAGCAGGCGTGAATCCTCTGCGACGTAGACCTGATAAGGTTGGCATTCGTGGGTCATCCCAACCAGATACATGCTTATTATCTACCAATTTTTTCAGTTTCCTTTTAGACATAATGGTATAACTCAAATTTAGTCGTGCAAACTCAATTTGCTGAGGATGGTATGTTTCTAATGTATCTAAATACCAGTCATAAATAGGACGATGATCTTCGAATTCCAGTGAACATAGCGAGTGGGTAATGCCTTCAATCGAATCTTCCAGACCATGAGCCCAGTCATACATAGGATAAATACACCATTGACCTTTGGTACGATGATGGTCAGAATGCAAAATTCGATAAACAACAGGGTCACGCATATTCATATTGGGATGACCCATGTCAATTTTTGCCCTCAAAGTCCGACTTCCATCAGAAAATTCTCCTGCTTTCATACGTTCAAATAGATCCATACTTTCCTCAATTGATCGATTTCGGAATGGACTATTCTGACCAGGTTCAGTTAAAGTTCCACGAGTATTTTTAATTTCATCCGATGTGAGATCACACACATATGCATGCCCTCTTTTTACCAAGTCTACCGCATAATCATACATTTGTTGGAAATAATCAGATGCAAAACACAGACGATCTTCCCAATCAAATCCAAGCCATTTCACATCTTCTTTTATTGATCGGACAAATTCTTCTTCTTCCGCCGTGGGATTTGTATCATCAAAACGTAAATTGCATTTGCCGCCAAATTCATCTGCAATGCTGAAATTCAAACAAATAGCTTTTGCGTGTCCGATATGGAGATATCCATTGGGTTCAGGTGGAAACCGTGTATGGACACGATTGTCAAATTTTCCAGTAACATTATCTTCATCGATAATGCGTTGAATAAAATGTCGCGGTTTCGTATTTGCTTCCATTTACTGGAGTAACTTTTCTAATGCAGTTTCAATTCTACGAAGACTGGTATCCCGTCCTAGCAATTCCAATATCTCAAATATGGAGGGGCCGTTCAGCGTACCACAAACAGCTATTCGAATTGGCATAATAATTTTTCCTAAGCCTAAGTCTTGATCTTCTGCAAATGACTTAATTTCCTTTTCTAAATCCCCTTCACGCCAATTGGAAATCTTAGCCATTTGGTTTAGCAATTTTTGAATGGATTGATTAACCGAGTCATCTTTCCAGCCCTTTTTTAGCTCTTCTGCACTGAAAGAAACGGGATCATTGAAAAAGTAATCTGATTGTTGAAAAAAATCTTGAAGTGATTTGGATCGTACCTTTAACATTTCGATAATGGAAATTAAAAATGAAATTTCACTACCCTTCCCCCAATCAGGATCAATAGTTCTGATTGATTCCAATAACATATCTGTTGGCGTATTCATCACGTGCTGACCACTCAACCAGTTAAGTTTTTTCTCATCCCATACAGCTCCCTTTTTCTGTACTTGTTTCAAATCAAAGTTTTCAACTAATTGCTGTAGCGAAAAAATTTCTTCTTCTGTTCCAGGATTCCAGCCCAGCAGTGCTAAATAATTTAATAGACTCTCCGGAAGGTATCCATCGTTCTTAAACTTTTGTATTCCAGGTGCACCATGGCGTTTACTCAGCCTTTTTTTATCGGGGCCTAAAATCATAGGTAAATGCGCAAAAACTGGCTCATTGTATCCCAAGGCCTGGTATAATAAAATCTGCTTAGGTGTATTAGCCACATGATCTTCACCTCTTATTACATGCGTGATTTCCATATCATGATCATCAATTACAGCGCTAAAATTATAGGTTGGTGTACCATCGGTGCGAACTACAATAAAATCATCCAATTCTTTATGTTGGACATGAATATTACCGTAAATCAAATCTTGATATGTTGTTTCACCTTTGGGAAGCTTTAAACGTAGGGTAAAGCTCTGGCTTTGGTTTAACCGCCATTTAATATCTTCATCACTCAAATTTCTACACGTTCCTGAATAAAGGTAACTTCCAGCATCCCTAGCTGATTGCAAATCGTTCTTTGAACAAAAACACCGATAGACCTTCCCGGATTTTAGTAAGTCTTTGACCCTTTCCTTGTAAGTATCCATGCGCTGTGATTGATACATCAATGGCTGATCCCAATGCAGCCCCAGCCATTTTAAAGAATCCAAAATCTGTTCTGTGAATTTTTCTTTGGATCGTTTGAGATCTGTATCTTCAATTCGAAGAAAAAACTTTCCATCCTGTTTTTTTGCGAAAAGCCAATTAAATAACGCCGTTCGGATACCTCCAAGGTGAAGTTCACCAGTAGGACTAGGAGCAAATCGAACTTTGATAGATGAATTTTGCATAGAAAACGACGAGAAAATTACACATTCAAAATGATGTTATGGATATGTAAATAAAAGATGGCATTAAAAATTAGACTATATTTGGCGGAGGGGGAGGGATTCGAACCCCCGATGCCCATAAGACATGCTGGTTTTCAAGACCAGTGCAATCAGCCAGACTCTGCCACCCCTCCAAAAAGAAAAATATTTGAAAATTTGTGTATGGAATTTAGAAGAATTCGCGGAGAATTCGATTCAAGAAATCGGTTATTTAATTAAAGACATCTTCCTGGTTCTCACATAACCTTCTGTACGGAGCTGATAAAAATATATTCCGCTGGATAGATGACCGCCATTCAATGAAATGCGGTGAATTCCGGCAGGTTTAAAGCCATGATCCAGCTGCATTACTTCAATTCCTAGCATATTATACAGCGTTAGTGATATAACCCCAGATTTCGGTAATTCATATTGGATTTGAGTAATAGGATTGAATGGGTTCGGATAATTCTGCTTTAAATAATTACTCCAAGAACCATTAAATGCAACTCGGTCACCAGATGGATATGTATCAAAAAAAGCGATTTCCATGGGGTTTTTTATATTTCCAATAGAAAGAATTCTCAAGCCCGCTGTATAATTAGATTGAAAAAGCACATTTCCCTTGGTATAGTTATTATGATCAATTGTATTAAGTCCAGAGTTATATATCGTTAATAATTTAGGATTATCCAGTTTAGAGACATCAAAAACTATAGTAGTCTGATTATCATCATATCCCCGGCTTTCATTCAGCTCATCATTTACGATAAAATATTTTTGGTCATCCGTGAGCCAACCCTGGTGCACATATCCAAAATTACTACCATCATACTTGGAAATAATCTTCGGATTTAATTTATCGGTAAGATCGGCAATACTGAGAGCTGTTTCGTTACTAGAAAATGCAATCTCACGCCCTTTATACTGTTCGTCGGGCCCATTATATAATACCACTTGAATATCATGCGTGTATCCAGTACCTGACCTTCCCGTTCCTTCATGCGCAAAACAACCAGCAAAAGTTGGATTCGCTGGATCATTGAGATCAATCATGTGTGATCCCCCACCGCAACGAAGTTCAGAATTAGGAGCAGAGCCAATACCAACAGCATAAGCAAAACCAGTCGCTTCATTAATATGTATATTGTGTACACTTCCAACCATATCGTAATGATTTGTTTCATTAAAAGTAGTGAATTCAGTTACGCCACGTAGGTTTGTCAAATCGAACACCTGAACGCCATGATCACTAGCATTATCTGAAACAATATAGGCGTGATTTTTATACACTTTTATATCCCGCCATGTGCTACTTCTTGTATGGGTTGGCAACTGACCAAGTACCAAAGGATTCTCCGGATCAGTAACATCCACAAATGCGGTTCCTTCTCGCAATCCTACCAAAGCAATTTCTTTATCAGTTTGAGGATCAGTCCAACCCCAAATATCATTTAATTCTGTTCCACCCATATCATCGGGTGTAATAAAGGCATATAAATCCAGACCCTTACAAGAATAATTGTCCGCATAACCACCTTCACAGGATATTTTTTGTCCAGTAATACTATTGACTCGCTTGGCACTGCTCATTGAATTGCCTGTATTCCATACGCCCATACCATCTTTAATGAATGAAAATGCCAATTGACCATAAGTTGCACCAATAAGCAATTGGTTTTCCTCCAAATCCATTGTACGGCCAAATTTTCCAGTACCATTCCAAGGTGATTGAAGGGTTTGTTTTAATGTGAATGTCTGAAAGTCATTCGTATAATAAATAAATGATTTTTCACCATTATAATTACCAACTGCTATTGTTTTACCATCAATGGCAATTGAAGCACCAAAATATGATTCTTTTTCATCACCTGGGTTTGTAATAGTTTTTACCTTTTCCCATTTTCCATCGCTGAATTTGTGAATTTCAATGTAACCAATCTGGTCATATCCTGGAGATCCAATAACAGCATAATCACCTGTAAGTTTTACAGCATATCCAAATCGGCCCTTACTTTGATAATTGTATGGTTTAAATACATGTTGCTCATTCCATGAATGTGTATTTGCATTGTATTGATATTCAATAGCCACATTTCCATCACGAGAACCAATCAGTGCTCTATGCTCATTAACAGAAATGGTATGCCCGAAAAAACCATCTTCATTAATAGATCCATAATAAATAGGATCCCCATCTATCCAATCTTTGGTGATAGAATTTTTATACAGTGTATAGACCATCCCTTGCTCATTGCTAGCATCACGGTCACCAATTAATATGACATCATCACCAATGGCCACTTCAGAACCAAAATCCATTGTCCATATCTCAGAACTTGGAATAATTGATTTAATTAACGTCCATTGTGAATTTCCGTCTTTTTGATAAAGAAAAGCTCGCCCGGAAGAATTGGCACGGTTTGGTGAGCCTATGATCATTAAATCCTTTTTGACATCAATGGCATACCCAAAATCGAATCCCAGTTCTTCGTCTATGGGAGCAATTAAAACTTCCTGATCCATTGTCCCAAGTGCATTACCCTTATAGATATATATGGAGCCATTATTTAAAGAAGAGCCGGTTTGCCCCAAATAATACACACCATCTGACACAACTAGATCACCGGATACACCAAAACCCAAAGAATTATGGTCTCTCTCTTTTGGGTCCTCAGGGTGCATGAGGTTGTGGCTATAGAGAACAAATGGTATAAAAAATAAAAATTTTTTCATCACAATTCCCGATATTTTAATGTTGGCCTGGTAATAATTTTATATTAATTATCGATTGGTACAGAGAAACTAGTAACAATTTCATTTATAATGATACTTCGAAGATCATTGCCATATCCTGGAACTGGTCGCGAACTGGACGTTGCGGCAATAACCAGAGCACGAGTTGGTACAACCATAATATACTGCCCACCATATCCAGCAGCATAATATACATGTTCTCCATTAATTTGAGTTGTCCACCATAAGTAACCATATCCATCACTGCTATTGAAATTTATCCATTTTTCGGTGGATTTATTGACCCATCCCGATGATATAATTTCCTGACCTGCCGATTGGCCTTCTTGTAAAAACAAATGGCCAAATCTCAACATATCTTGTAGAGTTATGTACAGTCCATATCCACCATTATGATTACCTTGCTGATCCGCTTCCCATTTATAATTTGTAATTCCAATTTTGGAAAATAAATGTTCAATGGCGTAATCGTTGGCAGTTTCACTGGTTTTTTTATTGATTATAATTGATAAAATATGAGTTCCAGCAGATGTATAGGCCCACCAAGACCCTGGTGAAAAACCCAAATCGAAGTTAAGTATATATTCAGATGGATTAGCAGAATACATATACGAAAGGTCATCTTGTATGCCGGATGTCATAGTTAATAACTGTGAGACTGTAATCGTTTTTTTCGTTTCATCCGTTAACTCGGGAAAAAATTCATCAATAGAAATGAATTCATCTTTTAGTAAACCTTGATCAATCATTTGGCCAAATAGTGCTGATATAAAACTTTTTGTCACAGACCAAACAGGAAATTGTGTATCCTTATCTCCAAAACTATATTCTTCAATAACTAATCGACCCTTGTAAACGATGCCAATACCGTAAAAACCTTCAAGTGATTTTACCTGATCAACCGCATCATCTAATTTTTCAGAATTGATACCTTCCGCATTGATTTGACCCTTTTGCCAACCTTCAGACAGCTCGAGATTCTGCCAGTCAAGTACCGGTTCATTCTCTTCCTGATAATCGGCACATGAGATCAGAACCAGGAAATAAACAAGAAGCGCCGACTGAAATACAGCTTTATTTCTGAATTTTAGATACATGCGTTACTAATTTAAGTTTGGGCCCTATTCTTTCTTTTCCTTCTCAACATTAAGCTGCGCAATATTCGGATCCCAGTAAGTATCTCCAATGAGATGTTTCACAAAATATTCTGCTCGGAGCCAATGCCAATAATCACCCATATTTCCATAACCATGCCGCTGTCCGGGAAAAAGAAAGAAATCAAATCGTTTATTAGCACGGATTAAAGCTTCGGCCATTCTTAATGTACCAGCCATATGGACATTATTATCGATATCTCCTGTGGTTAATAGTAAATGACCCTGCAAGTTTTTGGCCAAGTCTGAGTTTTTTGCAATATCATATTCAAATCTTACTCTACCTGAATCATCCACGACCTCCTTAATACCATGATGCTTCTCAGACCACCAACTGTTATAAACATCATTATTGTGATTTCCAGATGAAGAAACGGCCACTCTGAAAAAATCTGGATAAACGAGCATGGCGGCAGTAGACATAAAGCCACCGCCGGAATGTCCATAAATACCTACACGATCTATATCTATAAAATCATGGCGATCTGCCAATTGCTCAATGCCAGCTTTTTTATCAGCGAGACCGTAATCGCGCAAATTGCCATATCCATAATTATGATACCATTTAGATCGTGCTGGATGACCACCGCGATTGCCGATAGTAATAACGATAAAACCAAATTGAGCCAAGGCAGTTGTGCTATGGCGTAATTGAGTAAAGGATTTGGCCACCGATTCTGTCTGTGGTCCCGGATAAACATAAGCAATAATTGGATATTTATTATTAGAGTCAAAATCGAAAGGTTTAGTCATGACTCCGTAAATATCCGTAACACCATCAGCAGATTTAACTTGAAAAGGTTCAGGGTATTGAAATCCTGCCATCATTAGCTGGGATAAATCCGCTTCTTGAAGATCCACCATTTTCTTTCCACTAGTATTATATAGCGCTGATCGTGGTAGACTATTAACACGTGAATAATTATTAATGAAAAAACGGTTGGATTCACTCATTGAGATCCTATGATCAAAATTACCTTGGTTTAATAGTTTTAATTTGGTTCCATCAAAAAAGATACTATAAAGATGCTGGAAGTATGGATCTTCATTTTTCTCCCTTCCATTGGCTATAAAATAGATGGTCTTTTTTCTTTCATCAACTCCCACTACTCTTCTAACGGAAAATGGCCCACTTGTGATTTGTCTTTTTAGAGTTCCATTCTTTCCATAATAGTATAAATGAGCCCAACCATCCCTTTCAGACCACCAGATCATGTCACCTGATTTGAGCAGTTCTAACCTCTGCAATTCTATATATGTATTTAATTTTTCTTTAAAAAGTATCTTTACTTCACCTGTTTCTGTATCAGCCACACATACATCTACTTTATGCATATCACGACTCTGTCGATAGAAATAAAGCTTTTTTGAATCCTCAGCAAGCCATACAGTTTGCTGCGGCTTATCACTGTCTGGATATCGAAATTGTCTGCCAGAGTAAACGCCAATTCTCTGATCCTTAAATTTATTAATATCAAGTTTTAATCTGCTTTGTGTAGCTAGATCGTGAATCTCAATTTCATATTGAGTTACATTCTTATCACCGGCCATGTCATATTTATATGTTTCCAGTTTTGGTCGCTTATTTTTTACAGAATGAATTACCCATAATTCTTTGCTTTTTCGTCTATCTGAACGAATAGAAGCAAATTTTTTTGAATCTTTGGCCCAATAAATTCTTGTCCGCTTGCGTTTATCCTTATCTCTTTTCCGTTTATCGTCCGTATCTCCCCGATCAAATATCGCATAGCTGTAGTGTTCTTCCCCATCACGGGTTAGCTGTACTTCATTCACTGTTACCTTTTCAATCGCGTCTTCAGCTTTTTTTCCATCTTTCCCCCTGCCTGCATCGAGTATTTTTTTATAATCAGAAGCATTAATCATATAAAGATTATGATTTCGGGCAAAAACAATCGTCTCGCCATCTGGTGAAACGTTAGCCCATTTTGGATGTTTATCGGGCGCTTCCCAATCCTTCAATTCTCTAAGTTTTTGAGTTTTTATTTTATATTCAAAATGAAAGACTTTTTTCTTGTATATCTTTTCCTTTTCCTTTTTATCTATGTCCCACTTTTGTTCATCGATTTCCTCATCAATTACCTCTTCTCCTTTATCTTCCTGGGAAGATTTCACATCAAACTGAAGTGTATTTTCATCAACAAATTTTATTTTTTCAATGGGTAAATGCTGTGCATCCCATGGATCTCGTGTAATACGGGTTAATTCTGCGGCTATTTTATCATTGTCAAATAATAGCTGTTTAGTCCCTTTAATTGGATCTCCCATGTAAAATGATTTTCCATCAGCAGTTTTCCATTCATACCAAAAATTCTCGGTTCCTTCAATCCATTTGGTATTAATGGAAGTGCTATATAAAAGCTTCTTGATCTTATATGGTGCAAATCTTCCTGCTAACTGATAATTAGCTTTATTTGAAACATTATCTTCTTCTGCCATCATAGGCATTACTAGACAAAAACATAGATAACCTATTATATATTTTTGCTTCATATTATCCTCCAATTAAAATTTGTATAAAGTGCTTAGTCACATAATGAAATTTATATTGAGACTAGTAAATGAATTAGAAATAAAAATAGCTCCTAAAGGAGCCTTATGTTTACTAAAACCATAAAAAGGTAAAATATTTCTTACTGCTACCCAGATTACTATTTAAGCAATACCATTTTTCGAGTTTTAATAAAATCCTTGGCCTGAATTTGATAAAAATAAACCCCAGCGGATACTGGCCTATCAAAGTTGTTTCTTGTATTCCAGACTATAGACTGATAACCGGCAGAAACTTCTTGATTTAACAGCTTTACCACTTCCCTACCCAAAACATCATATATGATAAGATTAATATGAGTCTGTTCTGGCAAATCAAATTTGATTGTTGTAAATGGGTTAAATGGATTGGGAAAATTTTGATGTAATGCAAACTCTTCCGGTAAAGGCTTGAGAAGAATTTCTTTTGTTCCCTGGCTAATTAATTCACCTTTTACATCGAACATTCGGTACACCGCTGAAATTGTAACGTCATCCTCACCTTTTATGCTATAAGGTATATCAATAGATCGCATTTCTTGCTCTACATAGCCCGCAACCAAATAATATTCGCCATTCAAAGTATCAATATGACTCATTATCATTTCCTTTGGTGTCGGGATTTCATCATTGGATTTTATTTTTTCTTTTTCTTTGGGGTAATCAAAATAAAAGTCGACAGCATTTACTTCTTTGGCAACGTGGATAGTGAGAATACTATTTTCAATTAGAAACATTAATTCTTTTCCAGAATTCTTATAATGACGGACGTCCATTTTTCCACTTTTATCTACTGTCCAATGCCACATACGTGTAAAAGCAGCCGCATCATAAATATCGTATTGATTATCCACAATTGGTTTTAAGAAAGGAACATTACCTGATGTAGGACCAAGCTCAAATTGTAGATCTTTATTATTCCAAGCCATCACAAGTTTTGATAAGTCCAAAGCATCAATTAAGTTATCTGAATTATAATCACTTAAATATGCAACAGGATAAGTAAACGTAGTATCGCTAGTAGATCCCGCTCGGTCTTTCAGATCCTTTACTATAACTGAAATTTCATCACCACCAGTAAACGGCCCAAAAATTGTAATATCATAATGCTCTTGATCAATTATTTTATATTCAATGTTATACTGATCCCCTTGAGATGATACCATCGTCACAGAACCTGATAAAACTGGTTCGGAGAAATTCATTTTCAATTTCAAATTACCAATAATCGGGTTTGCTGCTGTCCATACTTTATCAGACGAAACAATAGATGGTGGTATAATATCTATTTTCACACCATTAGAAGAAGCAATATTGGAAACACTGCCTGCTTGATCTGTACCTATAACACTGAAATGATAGGTAGAATCATTTTTTAGGCTCAATCCGGTTACCGTCACAAAAGTATCGTTACCTGCACTCTGCCAATCCACAATATTATTGGCATCATATGTACCAATTGCATATTGATAAGTAACACTGCTGTTATCTTCAAATTTCTGCCAGTGTCCAGAGATAGTTGAAGCATCATTCCAAAACGATATATCCATTGAATCCAAGCCATCCATGATTGGAGCAGTATATAATAATCTTTTTGCCCTACTACTCTCATAAGCACCCATATCAGGATTTGAGCCTTCGGGGTTTGGCCTTGGACTGCCATCTAAGTCTGTAATGGGTGCTCCTATGCTTGTAGCGGCGCCAATAGCCGGTGAATAGTCATCCAAGCGATAATCACTATGTAATAGCGGTGGGGCATCTATATTTCCTTCAGTCCAATTAATTGTCGCATTATTATTGGTTGTAATTGAATCTTTGCCACCTTGTATATCCGAATAACTAATATCCATTTCCCATGAATTGTTTTCTGATGAAAAATAAATCTGTTTTGGCAAATTGTTCCAGATAATTGTATTCGTGAGCATCGGTTTATTTGTTAGCGCACCATTAGCAAGCTCTAAATAAATACCACCACCATAACTCCCAATATTATCGGCGATTGTTACATTTGTTAGCTTTGCACCTGAGCCTTCTTGACCAAGGTACACACCTCCTCCATAAACTGATGAGTTTTTCACAATAACAACATTTTTGAGTACCGGTGCCGAATACCAACAATATAATCCACCACCTTGACCGAATTCATTATCTTTTGTTTTATTTCCCTGGATGATCACATTACTGATAATGGGATGGGCCGAAAATGAGCAGTTTATGCCGCCTCCCCATGTTGTGGCACTGTTATTGATAATTTTAAGATTTCTTAGGGATGGACTGGCTCCCTTGCAATAAATCCCACCGCCATGACTCTGGGTCTCATTGATCAATGTTCCAGAACCATTTTGAATCGTAAATCCAGTTAATACAGCCGATGAATTCTCATTATTCACAAAAGAAACAACACTGCCATTATTATTTCCGTCTATGATCGTAGAAGAAATGAAGGAAGTATCTCCCGTTGTTAGGTACAACGATCCCACGGTAATACTTTTACCCTTAAAACTAATATTCTCTATATACTTCCCTGAGGCAACCAAGACTCTACCATTATCAGTTATGGCATCAATACCTTCTTGGATTTTATTGAAAGGATTATCTTCAGTCCCTTTCCAAGGGCCTGTTACATTTATAATATCTACAAATGATAAATTATCTTTGAAATAGATTTGCAAGGGTGAACTCGGTCCACTTGTTACAGTTCCAACACTTACCGAAGCCGTTATTTCCACATATCCACTGCCCATTCCCAAAGGAACCACCACTTTTGGTGCAATCTTCAATTTAGAACTTGAAGTAGTATTCACATATTGACCCGGAAATGTTCTCGCATCTTTAGCAAACGATACCGACCAGCCTTGTGTATCAATTCCATATCCTGAAACTAGAATTGTATCGCCCCCCGTAATAATGTCAGCCTTGACCCAGCTCCCGCTGGAATCTTTAAATACATTATGTAGTACGGGTGCACCTGGAACTGAATTAAGGGTAAATGTAAATGGAAAGCTGGTCATCACACTGTCACCAGAAAAAGATACCGTAGTTGTACAAATTCCAGCTGCTAATTCAGATGGTATCCGAACGAATAGTTCCGTTTGACTGGAAGGAGACTGAAAAAGAAATCCATCCAACGAAGTTTCATTTTGATAAAACTTGGCGGTATTCAAATTAAGAGGTGATCCAAAGTTGATACCTTTCAATGTAACCATTTGTCCGGGTGCAGGCTGTGGAGGAATAAGCTTAAATACCTGCGGATAACCGCACTTGGTTGTATCCTGTGTACCTATTACTGATTCGGATAAACATTCAAGATAAGAGGGGCATAGGCTATTATTGTTTAATTCAATTCTTGTTGATGTCAAATTGCACAGAGAATCAGGAATTAAGCCCATGAGCTGGTTATTAGACAAATAGAGATATTCAAGGTTTGTCAGATACATAATACTTTCAGGGATAATGCCTGTGATTTTGTTATCATGCAAATAGAGATATTTTAGGTTTGTTAGGTTTCCGATTCCTTCGGGGATTATGCCTGTAAGTTGGTTACTATACAAATAGAGAGAGTGGAGATATGTCAGGTTCACAATACCTTCAGGGATTGTGCCTGTGAGCTGGTTGTTATACAAATAAAGATAGCTGAGATTTGTCAGGTTCACAATGCCTTTAGGGATCGCACCCGAGAGTTTGTTATTAGCCAAGTTAAGATAAGATATTTCAGTCAAGTTACCGATTATTGCCGGGATTGTACCAGTAAGCTCATTATTAGACAAAATCAGTGTCCTTAAAACTGTTAGGTTTCCAATGCTTTCAGGAATATTTCCCGTGAGTTTGTTATTATCAATTTGGAAAGATTCTAAGAGTGTTAGGTTACCGATACTTTCGGGAATTGTGCCGGTAAGTTCATTAGCATCCAAGTCCAGATAGCGCAGAGATGTAAGGTTTACAATACTTTCAGGGATCTTTCCTGTGAGTTTATTATTATAAATGTATAGATATTCTAAGTTTGTCAAGTTTCCGATACTTTCGGGAATACCGCTGAATTCATTATAACTCAATTGCAGACTTTCCAGTTTTGTCAGGTTTCCGATATATTCAGGGATCGTTCCAGTGATTTGATTCCTATATAAATTTAGAATTTTCAAGTTTGAAAGGTTGCTGATATTTTCCGGAATTGCGGTGATTTCATTATTACGTAAATCCAGATTTTCCAAACTATCTAAGGTTCCAATGCTTGCGGGAATAGCACTTGAATAATCATTATAACTTAAGTTTAGATATCTGAGGCTATCTAGGTTTCCAATACTTTCAGGAATGGCGCCCGTAAGCTTGTTACTAGATACAACAAGTGACCTTAAAATTGTAAGATTTCCGATACTTTCAGGAATACTTGTAAATTCATTACCATTCAAGTACAGATATTCCAGTTTTGTAAGACTCCCAATAATATCGGGAATCGTTCCGGTAAATTTGTTGGATTGTAAGTTGAGAACTCTCAATTTTGTCAGATTTCCGATACTTTGGGGAATATCTGTCAATTCATTAGAATTCAAATTCAGTTGGTCAAGATTACTTAGGTTTCCAATGTTTTCGGGAATGGTGCCTGCGTAATCATTATTAGACAAACTCAGATGCATTAGAGCTGTTAGGTTTCCGATGCTTTCAGGAATAGCGCCAGAGAGTTTATTGCGATCCAAGTTCAGGTCTTCCAGTTTTGTCAAATTACCAATACTTTCAGGAATACTGGTGAGTTCGTTTCTATACAAACGCAGATTATCTAGGGCTGTAAGATTTCCGATACTTTCGGGGATAGCGCCGGTGAGTTTGTTACTATGCAAATCCAGATAATAAAGTTTTGTCAGGTTCTCACCAATAAATTCGGGGATTGTACCTGTGAGTTTGTTACTATGCAAATTCAGATTGACTAAGTTTATCAATTTCCCTAAAAATTCTGGTATCGGTCCTTCTGTAAATGGATTGGCGTGCAAGTCGAGAACCGTCAGATTTATCATGTTCCCAATGCTATCGGGAATGGTGCCCGTGAGTTGATTATGGCCTAAGTACAGGCTTGTCATTTTTGTCAGATTACTAATCGTATCTGGAATTGAGCCAGTTAAATCATTATTATGCAGATTAAGACTTGTAATTTCAGTAAGGTTACCTACACTTGGCGGTATTTCTCCTTCAAATTCACAATTATCACATGCAAATTGTGTTAGTTTACCATCCTGCCATGTTTGGCTTCCCAGATCCAAAGGTTTAACATTTAAATCATTGTTTGCAATCAAATCCTTTAAAAATTTTAAGTTAGCTGTGAAATATATCTCTCCATCAATCAATTGATAATCACACTCTTGTTCACCCATGTAGTCAGCAATACAGGATGGAAATGGTGGACAGAAACTGTTATTCGCAATGCCAAAATTGTAATTGTCTGAAAAGTCCACCGTCAAATTACATATACTCTCTGGGATCTGACCTGTAAGCTTATTGTTATTTAATTTTAACCTCCACAATTTTGTCAAGTTACCGATCTCTGTGGGAATTGATCCGGACAATTCATTATCACTTAAAGACAGCATCTCCAGTTTTGTCAGATTCCCAATAGTTGCAGGAATCGTTCCAGTGAATTTGTTACCACCTAAGTTTAACCATGCAAGCTCTGTCAGGTTAAATAATGAAGTTGGAATGTCACCACTACTGAAGTCATTTTGTACTATACTCAAGTGACGTAAATTTGTCATATTGCCAATACTGGAGGGAAACTGGCCACTCAGATTATTATTAGTAAGCACTAATGTTTCCATTTTCGTCAGGTTCCCTATTTCACTTGGCAAAGATCCAGTAAAGCTACACTGCGATAAATTTAAAGCCTTTAAATTGGTCATCTTAACAAATGCTGATGGGAATTCTCCACCTATGTCAACATTACTCTCAAGGTATAAATATTCTAAATTTATCAGGTTACCAAGCTCAATTGGTATTGTACCTGCCAAATTATTTATACGTAAACTTAAATAATTCAAGCTTGTTAAGTTGCCAATTTCAGAAGGTATCGATCCTTTCAAATCATTATTACCTAAATCTAATTTAATCAAATTTATCAGGTTTCCGATCTCAGATGGAATTGATCCTATTAATTTATTCTGGCGTAAATCCAATTCCGTAAGATTTGTCAATTTGCCAATGTCGGTGGGTATTTTCCCTGAAATACCACCTTCACTTAAATCAAGCTTGCTAGTATTCGCTATTGAATAACACTCACCCCACAAACCAACTTCACCAGTGTTACATATTAGACCGCTATTTTCATACCAGGTGATCCTGTCATCATTTTCTGAAGCTGATAGCACATCAATATCACCATCGCCATCCACATCAGCAGCATAGACAGAATGAGCCATATCAGCATCACTGGAAATAGTGCGAGCTGTGAAACTTTCCGATCCATCATTTTCATACCAGGCAACTTTCTTATCATGGTATGAAGCCGAAAAGACATCCATATCTCCATCTCCGTACACATCCGCTGCATAGACAGAAAAAGCCCCATCAGCATCAGTCGTAATAGTGTGAGCGGTAAAACTTTCCGATCCATCATTTTCATACCAGGCAATTTTCTTATCCTTATATGAGGCCGATAACACATCCATATCTTTATCAAAATCCATATCCACCGCGTAAACCGAATAAGCACCGTCAGCATCAGTCGTGATATTGTGAGCCGTGAAACTTTCCGATCCATCATTTTCATACCAGGCGATCTTGTCATCCGAGACTGAAGCTGATAACACATCCATATCCCCATCTTCATCCATATCTATAGCAAAAACAGAACGAGCCCAATCTGTGCTTGTAGTGATTGTGTGCGCTGTAAAACTTTCTGATCCATCATTTTCGTACCAAGCGATCTTGTCATCAGTTTCAGAAGATGATAAGACATCTATGTCTCCATCTTCATCCATATCCACTGCGTAGACCGAATTGGCCCCCTCGGTACTAGTCGTGATTGTATGCGCTGTGAAACTTTCTGATCCATCATTTTCGTACCAGGCAATTTTGTTATCTGTGTATGAGGCTGATAACACATCCACATCTCCATCCCCATCAACATCTATAGCAAAGACAAAATTGGCTCCGGCGGCACTGGTGGTGATAGTATGGGCCGTGAAACTTTCTGATCCATCATTTTCGTACCAAGCAATTTTGTTATCTTGGTAAGAAGCAGATAGCACATCCATATCCCCATCTCCATCCACATCAATAGAAAACACAGATCGAGCCATATCAGCATCAGTCGTAATGCTGTGAGCCGTAAATGTGGGCTGCGCCACCAAAAGAGAAGAAAACGAAAGTATAAATAGGATATTACTGCGCATCAATCATCCCTTTACCATATCCATTCAGAGGAATTGACTTTGCATCGGGGTCAAGAATAATACTTTCCTGGTTAATACTAAACTCCGTCTGCCCCATGGATCGTGCATTAAAAGCAATTAAAGCGATATCCCCTGTTCCACTGACAGAGTTACCGCCCGGCCCTAGATAGGTAATATAAATTGTCAAAACACCATTGCTGGCATCATCTTCAACTATGAAGAATGGCGAATTTCCACCTTCAAATAGAGAGCCTTGTGTTACAGATTTGACTGAAAGTTTATTTGAATCATAATTCACTTCAATCTGGGCCATGCCTACCTTTTCAAGCTTCATGGCATAAACGTTCACTCCTACCGTACCGCCAACCGTGGTCTCTACTTTACTGGGATGAAATACAAGTGCTGGTGGATGAATTCCTTTTTCAGCCGCTGATTCCAAATCCAGGGAATTATCAAACAGTGGCTCATGTAATTCACAAGAAATCACAAATAAGCAGCAAAGAATGATAATTTTTTTAATCAAGCGCAATATAGAACCTCAATTGAGGGCTTTTCAGTTGTGGATTATACACCAAATCAAAACCGGATTTTTCAATAGCTGCTTCGTCTCGAACTTGTCCAGATAAATAAGCATGCACCATATTCATAACCCAAACGGCACCACCGGCATATGCCACCATAAGTAACTGGTCATTGGCCGCGGATTCCTCATCCAGCATTTTTCTTACTTTAGCCTTTATATTTGCAATTTCTCCGTGATCGGTGGCTGCTTCGTAATTCGGATATATGATTTCCAGTTCATCATAGGCATCTTGATATTGAGTATAAGTCAAGTAGGCAGCGCCACCAATTGCCAATTCGGATCCAAGCCAAATCCATCCCCATGCTTTTCTTCCTGAATAGAACTGCCCCCATCCCGGTACTACGGTTGAACGTAACAATGACCCCAATTTGGCTTTTCGAAGTCTCCTTGCTGCTTCTCTTGCTGCTTCTGCCGCCCTCTGTTCAGCCAACAGTCGTGCTTCACGCTCTTTTTCTGCTTTTTCTTCCAGTAAAGACTGGGGCGAAATTTTATTCATTAAATTCCAGGCAAGCAATCCAATCTCTGTAATTAATCCATTTGGATCACCATTATATAAAGATTTCCGGGATTCAACTACACTACCGGTTTCTACAGATATTAAATCAACCTCCATCGTAAACCACCCACCTGCCTTGATAACAGACCCTATAACGACATGATCCACTCCCAAAAGATTTCCGATTTCAACTGCGCATGATTCGTTTGTACAGGTTTTATCTGATAATTCACGCTCCTCAAGTATCTCTTTTACAGTCTCTTGTGAAACAATGGCACCAACTGATTGAGTGTTTTCTAATGCAATAGTGAATTGATCTGTGAGAACCTCTGACTCTAATACACTGATCCCTTCGTTTTCAAATACCAAGACAGCCATAGTATTGTAAGGTCTATCCTGTGCGATGAGCAGAACATTAAAAATGAGAAGAAAAATGGCAACCTGTGCCTTTATATATTTTACATTGATCTGCATATTAAAACTCATTAAATATATACATAGACCAATGAATAAACATATTAGTGAATATTACTAATTCTAAAACCTATCTATAATTACAATTCTGATAAATAATAAAGCAATTTTTCTCTGCAAACTATAACAGCCAAATAAATAAGCTATTCGGTATAGTAGGGTTTAAATCGCTCAGCCCTCCATGTCCAAATTGTAATGCGACCCTGGTATGAAGAACGGGACTCACTTTGATAGGTAGTAATAAGCTCATCATCAAATTCATTCACTTCTCTTGTGGAACTCCACATAATATTTCCAGAATAATCATAACGTGTATAATAACTTATAAAACCATCCCATGTACATTCGCTGTCTATATTTCCATTTCTACTTCGTTCCAAAATTCTTTTCCTATAATCTGTATCCCATTTCCAATTGTATTCATCAATAATATTTCCAGTAGAATCATATCTTTCTGAACTCAATATCCTTGATGTTTCATCAAATGTTTCCTTAAATAATAAAACACCTTTAAATCCGTCATAAACTTTTACTTCAAGGCTGTCATTAGACCAAACTGATGAATCTTTTTTTACTAAATTACCAGAAGAATCATATTCTTTGAAGCTCAGTACTTTATCCTTACTTCTTTCATAAACTCTTTTTTCACCTTTAGAACCATCTGGCTTATAATATTGATATTCTAAACCATATCCATAATCATTGTTTTTTACTTCTATCCATAGATCATTATCTCTATATCTACTAACATTATTTCCATCCCATACAAATTGGTGAATACTGGTTTTTCCATCTGGATAATGTATTACATAGGATGCTGGTTTACCAACACTGTATCCATCCATTTCAGGTTCATCATCTTCAAATGCGTCAGCAATCTGTGAGCAACTTAAAAGAAATGATGCAATTAGTAATAATTGGATTTTTTTCATCAATTATTCTCCTATAAGCATTAATAAATATAATTAGTTCTATTTAATGACAAAATGATATTCATCACATTAGAGACGTTTTATTTCATTAGTTATCGCAGCCACTTTTACATTCTTCCATAGTCTCAAATGGAACCACTCCACCGCATCCACCCCATATAAATTCCTTACAATTCTCTGTATCCTGATCATAATAATATCGTGGAAATGCAGCTAGACACACACCAGGGTCAGGGATTAAATAACATGCATCGTCCAATGGTTCAGATCTATCACATGCCATCAAAAATAAGATTAATTTGAACCCTAAGTGTTTCATTTTATAAGTTGTTCAAAAGCAAATTCGTTAAGTATTTCATGCCCACCCTCAAATAAAGTCAGGCTAATATTATGAGAGTCTTTAAACAAGAATACTTTCCTTCCTGATATGAAACCATAATCGCCTAAAGGTTTTCTATATTCTAAGAGTGACAGTTTTTCTTTATCTGAAACGTATTTGCTCTTATCTTTTTCATCTATATCATTCAGCACCTTATTATAGAAGTTAATTGAGTGCGTAATTGGAATTACTCCATTACCAATTCCATCATAGACTCCAGTAAAAATATCTAAACTGGAATAATTTAGTTTTTCTTTTGGCGTTTCCCAATATATCGGAGATTTTTCCTTCGCTTTCTTTTCATTTATTACTCCACCAGTCGATTCTGTACATGCAAGAATATCATTTGCATATTCTAGTTCTCTTATCTTTGTTTCATCGTACCATCGAATTAAATCAACCAATGGAACCCAGGATGAAAATTTTTTAATTCTATGCTTAGATTTCATAAACATAGCAATCGTTGCATAACCACCTCCACTCGTGCCAATCATGTATATTCTGGAAGTATCAACATTGGCATTATTTATAGCAAATGCAATAGAAGCATCAATATCTGTAATTGCTAATTCACTACAGCATGCATTTTTACTATTATTCGCGCCCCTAAAGTCAGGGTGTATATAATTATAATCTTTCTCAGCCGATTGCACATTAATTGAGTCAAACTGTGTGTAGTTATAACTCCATGTATGTAAACTTACAATTAGAGGCTGTGGAAAATTGGATTTTGTTTTATAGAAATATGCTTTTTGCAATACCCCGTCAATGGGAGATTTAATATCTACAATTTCAAACTCATTACTCCAATTTTCGGAAGTAGTTTGAGCATTTACTTTTAAGAGATTAAGAATTAAAGCAAATATTGTTAACCTATACTTCATATAGAAAATTACAGAATAAACTCCCGTAAACAATAAAGCCCCTCAATAAAGAAGGGCTTTATTCACTTATTATTTTTGTTCTTGCAATAGCTACTTTTTGCTATAAAAATAGAACAATCCCGCAAATACAACCCATACTCCTGATTCTACTAATTGGGCTGTTGATGAAGGTAACGCACCGGTAGCCACATGGTAGATATTCATGATTACGGGAATTAAGGCAATTATAACATAGGCGATCCCGGCCTTGGACAAATCATCCCCCAGCCAGGTAGGCAGCATCCAGGTCACAATAAGCAAAGATACATAGGCCACAACCATAAACTGTGTAAACAGTTTGATCTCATTAGTGAGAGTCATGCCATAGCTTTCCAACATAGGTGCCGGTGCAACCAACATCATCATCGTCATCAATGCGCCAAAGCCAAAATAAATACGAAATACGAGTTTAAGATTCATAAATACTCCTTTTTACTAATAATAATATACAATCGATTATTCATTCCCGGGACCAGGTGAGCTAAGATCAGGCCGAAACTTAACAATCTGTCTCATTCTAGATCGTATAACTTTCTGATAAATTTTATTCAAACGCTCTGCTTCAGCTTTTCCTAACACTTTTTGCATTGCTGCCTTAGCTCCTACCCCTGCACCCGCACTACCACTTATATCTTCCATTTTTTTCATTGGGTAAGCCCAGATCCAAGTATCTGGATTTTCTCCAGTTACTACTTTATATATTTCATGTGATACATCACTCTTATTTGTTGTTTTTACCTTTTTCATTGCTTGCAAAAACTCTAAATATTCCGAATTGGTCCCAGGCACCGTGTAATTGTAAGATATGTGTGCCATTTCCCACATTGCTGGATTATAGCTTACTTCAGGCAGATATACCCAAAAATCAATTGAATTATTATTATCACTATATGGTAAAATATATTTGTTATAATGATCAATATCAGCCTGGCTTCTTACCCTATCATCAAATGCTTTCCAAGTATGAGGACCAGAAAACCCCATTAATGATCCAGCATTAGGCCCACTTATCACATCAAAATGATATTCTGGCCAAGAACCTTGACCATGAAATTTTGCTACATGATCCGCCAATCCTTTTTGCAATTGTTTTAGTTTACCATCTTTAGGTGTCATGTACCAAGTGCGCCATACAGTCCGTTCATTATCTTGGGCACAGACAAGGCATAGTGAAGCGATGTATATAAATGCTAAAATTGCTTTTTTCATAATTAACCCCTTTCATTATTACTATTAAACTACAAAGTATACTACTTATACGATAATTTATCGAGGAAAAAGCGGAGAGAGAGGGATTCGAACCCTCGATATGGAGCAAATCCATATACGCGCTTTCCAAGCGCGCGCCTTCAGCCACTCGGCCACCTCTCCTAAATCATTTTATATAAGAAGAAAAATTTTAATCTACTTTTTGTTCAGTCTGCTTGGATTCAGTAGTTTCTTCTGTATTATCTTCCGAAACCTTTTCTTCTACAGCTTGATCTTCAGTTGTTTCTTCATCGAGAGATAATTTCTCATCAGATTCCTTTTTGGATTCTTCAGCCGGAGTTAATTCTGTTTCATTATCCTTTACAGGTTCACTATCAGTATTTTCTTTTTTATGTTTTTCCTCCGATGGTTCTTCAGGAGTTTCTTCCGTAGTTTTCTCTTCAGAGTCCTCCTCTGAAATATCATCAGAGGTAGTTTCTTCAATATTTTCATCTACAACATCTTCTTCTGCTAATTCTTCCTTGCTATTTTCTTCTTGGGTCTCTTGCACTGTAGTTTCTTTTTCCTGCTCTTCACTGACTGGGTCCTCTGGCTTAGATTCTTCCTTTTCTTCAGCTTCTTCCTCTATTATAACAGAATCTTCTGTAGCTTTTGATCTTGAATCAGCTTTTCCATCAGCAGGAATATCAGCAACTTCTGAACCTTCTGTAGGCATTGCAATATCAACAAGGTTTGCTTCATCATCCATTCGCTTTAATGCAGCATCTAGATTTTCACCTTTATTCAATGCAATTGTGGTTTCATTGAAACGCCAAAACCCTTTCTTTTCAGAGGGAACACTTTTCACATATTTGACATACGTTAATTCTTTTTTACTTTGCTTAGACGATTTATCTGCAAAACTTTGTTGCTTTTTAGCCATAAATACAATTCTCCTAATGCATACTTATCTGGAAATAGCCGGCGAATTTAAGGTCAATTTTCCATTTATTATTAAATTATTCATAGCAGTTCTACTTCTCGGGTCGCCATTCATATTCCATCAATTCGCCATCCTGCCAGCTACGAGGTTTCTTTTCACCAGTAATGACGCGCATGTGTGTATTATCCAAAAATTCCATTAGACTAATTCGATTCTTCTCAGGGTTCTCCATTTCCAACGTCAATATCCATGGTTTCTTATCAAAATTAAATGTGAATTTCCCTTTTTCCTGGTCACTGATTTTCGTCCCTAGTGATAGGCCCTGCATAAAATTGCCTTTAATTTTAGTTTCATCTGGTTCAAATACCCAGATGACTTCAATAATTTGCCCTTTGTAATACCAATTACCTGCCATGCTTCGAATATATTCAATGCCCTCTACATTAACCGGTTCAGCTTGGTTACCAGCAAAATCCTGTGCTTCAACTGATAACGCATATACTACACTAGCACTCAAGGATTTATCCAAGGGGAGTTTTGCATTGGGATATACACCACCTTTTAAGTATTCATCAAATAGCGGAATTTTATGTTTTGTCACATTGTCTTCCAGTCCACCGGTTCTAGACCAAACCATAAAACCATCTTTTAGGTCTTCACTAATTTCAATGGATATTTCAGTGCCCATTAAATTGGAATTTGGTTTCGGGTTGTAAATTGTAATCACGGGTCGAGTTATATCATATTTCACACTGTCAACCACTGTGGATTTTGATTCATTCATGGCCAAATCAAAACCTTGAAATACAATATTGTAAATAGAACCATCATTTAAAACAGGTGGATTCTTTGGAACTTTTGCAGATTCGAATATTGTTTCTAATTCATTGCCGGTAAGATCAAAAGTAACGGGAGAATTTGGATCAGAATTCCCTCCAATTTGCGTATACACAAATTGACCAGAACTCAAGCTTTCAGAAATGTGATATGCCACATTGAGGTTATTTACTGCAGATTTGGGTATAGGGTATTTAATAGACAGTTCTGGAGGAATATCATCATATACCACACTCATAATAAATTTTTTACCCGTATTGCCTGCTTTGTCTGTTCCTTCCAGTGTAATTCGATACATAGCATCAGTAACTAGATTCAGATTGGGTAGAGTGGAATTATCATGTGCACCCTCATTTAACAATTCTGTTGTCAATTCAAAAGTATGAGGTGCAGCCGGATCAGCTTCCCCACCCATATGAATCCAGGTATATTTTCCACCAACCAGTTCTTCGTTAACTGTCCATGTAATTAATTGAGAATTAACACGGGCGCTAGTAGTCGGTAAAACTTGGGTAAATTTTGGTTTAGAAACATCAAAAGTAACATTTTCAGTTAAGGTAATTACTGCCTCATTTCCAGAACGATCAATCGCAGTGGTAACCAGCTTATATACAGTGCCATCTATCAGGTCTGCCTGATTATAGAGTTCACCTTTTGTAAATATACCCTCTTTTAATTCATCACCTGTTAAATCAACTAAAATGGATGTTGATCCATCTTGTGGCGTCCAGGATAGGTTTCCCATGAGCAATGGTTCATTCAACTCATAGCTTACTTCTTTTACATTGATAAAGCCATTAGTGACAGGAAATAGTCCAGTAACAACTGGAGGTACATTGTCAAAATAAATTGTTCCCAACTCATAGGTTGATGCATTACCTGCCCTATCCATACCATAAAAAATAACCCGATAAAGAGCACCACTTGTTAATATTGGTGAAGGATCAAAGTTGACTTCCGGATAATTTCCATCTTGGAGTTGATCTCCAACTAGTTTGGATTCATGGGTTTTTATGGGGTCTGGACTACCTTCAACCCAATTCCATTCAACTTTAGCTTCAGAAAGCACTTCATTTGTTTTTAAACCTAATATAGTATTATTGATATAAGAATCTGCAGCGGGAGTGGTAATTGCTATATCAGGAGCGATATTATCAAAGGTCACTCCGGTGATTTCTTCTGATTTTCCTAAGTTTCCAGCTAAATCCATTCCTTCAACAATGATATTATAGGTCACATTACTCACTAAATTTGTGAGCGCATTTATATTAATACCAGTTTTCTGCCCAACAGATAGTTGATCATTTTTGAGTTCAATTTCATGTGGACTCATGGGGTCTTCTTCACCACCTCTTCGATTAAAAACAATTTTTCCTGTTTTGATTTGTTCATTCAACTCAAAATCGAGAGACACTTTGTTGTAAAATCCATTTGATAAAGGTTGATTAACAATAATATTTGGTGGAGATATGTCATATTTGATATTATCTAGCTTAATCTCATCTGCTACATTTCCAGCCAAATCTTCCCCAGAAAATCCAATCTGATAAATAGTACCATCATTCAAACCAATATCTGTATCAAATGATTCTTCAAAATGATCTCCCTGTTGCAAGCGCTGACCAGAAAGTTCTACCACATGGGGACTATCAGGATCT
>LUMJ01000106.1_pt1 | contig 32107 bp, 26 predicted proteins | sample 729631 | NCBI WGS metagenome assembly LUMJ01 (sample SAMN03860266, study PRJNA289734) | marine metagenome | biome: seawater column; feature: ocean; material: water; isolation source: Red Sea water column Station 22 - depth 500m | place: Saudi Arabia: Red Sea | collected 2011-10-15 | depth 500 m
CTTCTGATCCTGGCGATAATGGACCATTTTCAACTTTCATTTATGAATTGGGTCAATTCAGCCACGCAGGAGCCTTTACACCAACCCACCCTGATTTATTGAAAGCAATAATGGCCTTTGATGGACAAAAGGTCGAAGCCATGTTATTTCAAAAAAACAAATTAGTTTTAATGACGGATAATGAAAATTCTGGGGCTACATTTTTATCAATTGAACGGGAGATTAATGATTAAAAAGATCTTTTTTGCGGGATTCTTTGTTCTACCCTTATTTAGCCAAGGATTAAACCATTCTGAAAAAATTGTAATAAAGCGAAACGCACTGGGATTAAAACTCTCAGGAGAAATAGACTACCGCACCAATGAAACGGGGTTGTATCATCGTCATTATGATCTTGGCACTGCATTTTCACTGGGCGAGACATGGACAGCTAATATACAATTTCGTTCCGTGTACAGAATGAAGGATGGCCAATGGAAATTAGAGAAAAGACCTCACGGACAGATTCAAAAAACCCTAAATACGGATGTTGTGAAATGGACAATTAAATCAAGACAAGAATATCGTATTCGAGTCGGGCAAAGTAATGCAATGCGAAACCGATTCAGGATTATGGGTAAATCCAATCGCGCTTGGAAAAATTTAAAACCATATATTGCCAATGAATTTTTCTACGATATGGATAAAAAAAAATACAATAAAAACTGGGTGATGGTTGGATTTGACTTAACCAAATCAAAAATTGGTTTACCAAGTATTTACTATAAATATGTTACTGATCTTGTTGATGGTAAATGGGTTTCTACCTATATGATGGTGTTTAAAGTAACTATATAAACTAAATATAAATTAATATTTAAAGATGCAATATGGAGCGTTTTTAACTTTTTTTATTCCATATCCGCTGAATATTCCCCCATCGTTGCCAAACCATTTAATTTTGCCCGTTTAAGTAATGCTTCCTGAGCAGCACCGACATTTTCTGTCTTTCCCATCCAGGCTTTCAAAGCCGGTTGCTGTAAAGCGCGACCATAGGAAAAGGATAAATTCCATGGTTTATTACCATCAAAAATTTGATTCATTCGATTTAAATGAGCGGTGGCATCTTCATCGCTCTGTCCACCAGATAAAAAGGCAATTCCGGGTACAGCAGCAGGAACCGTTCTAGTTAAACATTGCAATGTTGCATCGGCCACTTCATCAACACCTGCACGGTCGGACCCATCATAGCCAGAGAGTACCATATTAGGTTTTAAAACCATTTGTTCATAATTCACACCCTGAGAATAGAGTTCAAAAAAGACGGTATGCAGTACTTCCTCTGTTACCACAAAACTGTCGTCAATATCATGATCACCGTCCATCAGAATTTCCGGTTCAACAATCGGAACCAAATCATTTTTCTGGCATAGAGCTGCATAGCGAGCTAAAGCGTGAGCATTGGTGCTAATGCAATATCCGCTAGGGTTTTCCTCTGTAATATTGATAACCGCTCGCCATTTGGAAAAACGAGCTCCTATTTGGCGATATTCTTTTAAGCGTTCATCAAGGCCATCTAACCCACTTGTCACTTTTTCACCCTCGCTTCCAGCAAGGTCATGAGCTCCAGTATCAACTTTAATCCCCGGGATCATACCTTTCGATGCTAAATATTCAGGGTAAGCTATATCATCAGCCAATGATGATTGGCGCAGGGTTTCATCGTACATAATAACACCACTGATATAATTTTCTATACCTTCTGCGCTGAATAATAAATCGCGGTAGCCATTACGGTTTTCTACTGTACTCTCCGTATTAATTTGTGCCAAACGATTGCCAATAGTTCCTGTACTTTCATCTGCAGCCAGAATACCTTTCCCTGAAGCAACCATTGCTTCAGCCACAGCTTCTAAACTTTTTAAATCTAATCCCATAATTGTTTCTCCAGCCTTATTCAGTATTATTGTTTAATATTTTTTCAATCACTTTGGCTGACCAATTTCATCTAAAAGTTGGTGAAACCAATCCTCATCTGCGTTGAGCGGTTTCCCACCTTTGATGCGATCAAAATCAATCAAACCCAACTCATCCTTGTTCTCTTCATCCAATCCTACCACGCCAGACTTACCCGCTACAGCCATTTGAGTTGCAAGCGCTCCAGATTTCATGATTAATTCTAAATCTTGGGCATTGGGCGCAGCACTGCGGGCGAAATAACCACTTTTCTGAACAAGAGTCTTATCTGCTTCCAATCGCTTAGCAAACTGTTTAGCAAACCACTGACCTGGATTGAGAGTGTCCAGTGCAACATGTCCAAATGCATCACGAATTACCTCTTCACCTGAGGATTCTTTTTCTTTCAAAATGGTTGCCGTACCGGCCCCTTCACTTAAAAAAATATTGACGGAGTCTTTTTTGTCCATTAGCTTCATTAATCGTTCACACTCATCATTGAAATTTATTTCCAATTCCGGGACATAAATTGCATCCACATCCCAGCGATGTTGATCAATCAAAATTTCTGGTAAAAAAGTCCGCTGTTTTAAACGTTCATGATATATTTTCGCCGTATAAGCTGTCAGCCAGCCACAATTTCGTCCCATCACTTCATGGATAATGAGTTGCCGTGAACTGGTCGTGTTTTCATTAGCGATATTCTCAAAAAATACAGCACCCTGCTCAGCAGCTGTCCAGGCCCCCAGCGATTGGGTAACAGGAAAAATATCATTATCTACGGTTTTCGGCAACCCTACCACAGTAAGGTCATGACCATTCTTTTTTAAATAAACTGATAATTGGGCTGCCATGGTATTCGTGTCATCCCCACCAATGGTATGAAAAATATTAACGCCATCTTTTAACAGTTGATTAGCTGCCACTTCTAAAGGATCTTCGCCAGAATTAATGTAACCTTTTTTTACGCAGTCCTCAGCATTAGTTAATTTGACCCGGCTATTACCAATGGGGCTTCCTCCAAAAGAATACAGGATTTCTGCTTTTTCTTTGACCGAATTTGGAATATTGACAGATCGCCCCAGTAATAATCCCTTATACCCATTGAGATATCCCAAAAGTTCCGCATCTGGTACCAATTGATTATAATGATTAATCAAAGACCCAATAGATGCTGATAGACATGGAGCCAGACCGCCTGCTGTTAAGAATGCAATTTTCATTTATGACTTTATTTTATAACAGGGAAATTTAACGTGGATTTTTTGTTCTCTTGCACAAAAAGTAATTATAGTCCTATAATTACTAGCAAGTTTCAAGTGTCATGAGTTATAACAAGGAGGTTTTTTATGCACTTCAAGAATAATTATCTACGGATTATGCTTGTTTTATTTACAGGGTTGTCATTCACGATTGCAAAAGAGGTCTACAGTGAATCCCTGTTTAAAGCTTTAAAATATAGGAATATTGGACCTTTCCGCGGTGGAAGATCTGCGGCAGTAGGGGGTATTCCTGGCAATAAATTTGTAGCCTACTTTGGTGGTACTGGCGGGGGAGTATGGCGAACCAAAAATGGTGGTCAAACTTGGAATAACCTTTCGGATGGATTTTACGGTGGATCAATTGGTGCTGTTACTGTTAGTGAATGGGATCCAAATGTGATTTATGTTGGCGGTGGTGAGGTTACTGTTCGTGGAAATGTATCTCATGGGAACGGTGTTTGGAAATCCACTGATGCGGGAAAAACCTGGAAACATATGGGACTGAAAGATTCCCGTCGCATTCCTAGAATTCGTATTCATCCTAGAAATCCGGACTTGGTTTATGCAGCTGTACTGGGACATTTATTTGGTCCTAATGATGAACGGGGTGTATTTCGCAGCTCGGACGGCGGTGAAAACTGGGAGAAAATTCTGTACATCAATGATGAAGTGGGTGCCTGTGACCTTATCCTTGATCCAAATAATCCACGTATTATTTATGCCTCTACCTGGCGCATCAAACGTACGCCATATAGTCTTGAGAGCGGTGGTGAAGGATCAGGTCTTTGGAAATCTACAGATGGAGGTGATACATGGAAAGAGATTACAAAAAATAAAGGCTTGCCTGAGGGCATGGTGGGTATCATTGGTGTCACTGTCTCTCCATTGAATTCTGACCGTGTTTGGGCCATTATTGAAAATCGGGAAGGTGGATTATTCCGATCAGATGACGCTGGAGAAACATGGATAAAAACTAGTTCTGATAATAACTTGCGCCAAAGGGCATGGTATTATTCTCGCGTTTATGCTGATACAGAAAACGAAGATTTGGTGTATGTTTTAAATGTCAGATTTTGGCGTTCCAAGGATGGTGGGAAAACTTTCAATTCAATACGTACACCACATTCAGATCATCATGATCTTTGGATTGATCCTCAAGATTCACAACATCTGATTATTGCGGATGATGGTGGCGGGCAGGTTTCTTTTGATGCAGGCGCGACCTGGAGCACTTATCATAACCAACCAACTGCCCAGTTTTATCGTGTAGATGTTGATAATCAATTTCTTTATCGCGTTTACGCTGGTCAACAGGATAACAGTACAGTTTCAATTGCATCACGAACCACTTCTGGCGGAATCTCAGAACGGGATTACTATCCTGTAGGTGGTGGTGAAAGTGCGCACGTAGCTCCCCATCCTGAGAATCCTAATATCGTTTATGCTGGTTCTTACAGTGGATTTTTAACTCGTTATAATCATCTAACGGGAGAGCGACGAAACATCACGGTTTATCCTGATAATCCTATGGGACACGGCGTAAAGGATATGAAGTACCGCTTCCAATGGAATTTTCCCATCGAATTTGATCCCCATGATCCAAATACATTATATGTAGGATCACAACACCTCCATAAAACCACTAACGAAGGGCAATCCTGGGAAGTAATTAGTCCTGATTTGAGTACTAATACACTATCAATGCAGGATGAGTCTGGAGGCCCAATTACAAAAGATGACACCGGAGTAGAATATTATTGTACTATTTTTGTGATTACTCCTTCTCAGCATGAAAAAGGTGTAATCTGGATAGGTTCAGATGATGGCCGTGTTCACTTAACTAAAGATGGTGGAAAAACCTGGGATGATATTACGCCGAGCATGTTGCCAGAATTTGGAATGGTCAATAGCATTGATCAATCACCTCATGATCCAGCAACTGCATATATGGCAGTAACCCGCTATAAGTTGGATGATTTTAAACCCTATCTCTACAAAACTAACAACTATGGAAAAACATGGAAACTTATTTCAAAAGGGATACCAGATGGTGCCTTTACAAGAGTTGTTCGTGAGGATCCTGAGAAAAAAGGGTATCTCTATGCTGGTACAGAAACAGGAATATATATATCATTTGATGATGGGAAGAACTGGCAGTCATTTCAGTTGAATTTACCTATTGTTCCTGTTACTGACTTGGTGGTAAAAGAAAATGATCTGGTTGTAGCTACACAAGGACGTTCATTTTGGATTTTGGACGACTTGACACCCCTACATCAATTATCAGACCGAATCGCAAAATCCAAAACACATTTGTATAAACCCCGCAATACTTATCGTCTACCAGGCGGCGGCGGCTGGGGTGGCCCAAGTCCAACGTCAGGGAAAAATCCTCCGAATGGAGTAATGACATTCTATTATTTGGATGAAGAACTAAACGAGGAGGATGAATTCACTTTAGAATACATGGAATCGGATGGTGATGTTATCAAAACTTACACCAATAAGAAGGATAAAAAGAATCCTGGACCCATGGCTGAAACGAAGGAAGGAATGAATCGCTTCGTATGGGATATGCGCTATCCGGATGCTAAAAAGGTTCCTAACGCTGTGATGTGGGGAGGCTCCCATATTGGCCCGAAAGCAGTCCCCGGTGAATACAAAGTTAGATTGACTCTAAATGGTAATGTTAAGACAGAATCTTTTTCCATTGTAAAAGATCCCCGGATAAACACCACTCAAGCAGATTTTCGAGCTCAGTTTAATTTGCTGATGGACATTCGTGATCGAACAACAGAAATCAATGAAAAAATCTTGACCATGCGGAGCATTAAAAAGCAAATCAATACGTTGACCGGCTTAATGGATAAATCAGGGTTCAAAAATGATGAGCTTCTTACAGCTGGAAAAGAACTAACCAAAAAACTCTCTGCAATCGAAGAAGAGTTAATCCAGGTTAAGTCAAAAAGTGGCCAGGATCCGTTAAACTATCCTATCAAACTGGACAACAAAATTGCGGCTTTGGTTCGAGTGGTTTCCAGCGTTGATGCCAGGCCTACAGCACAATCGTATAGCGTATTAGAAGATCTTGTATCGCAGGCACAGACCAATTATAGAAAAATGGACAAAGTACTTACGGAGGACCTGTTTGAATTTAATAATATGGTTAGTGATGCAGCCGTTCCTGCCGTAATGATTATACCATCTGAAATGAGTAAAGAAAAATAAAGGTCAATTCTAATAATAAAAAAGCCCCCGTTGTAGTATACGAATCGGGGGCTTTTTTATTATGTATCCCTTAAATAATAAATCTGAATAAAATCCCCCCTTCAAATGTTTACAATAAGATGAATCCTATACTTTGGACACCAACCCAAGACCAAGTTAATGCTTCTCAAATGGAAGCTTTTCGTGATCAAGTCAATTCCCGTTTTAATATTGATCTAAAAAATTATTTTGACCTCTATGAGTGGTCCATTTCAAATATTTCAGATTTTTGGAAAGCGGTATGGGGTTTTATGGCCATTGAATTCTCTGCTGATTATAAACAAGTTGTAGATGATGATTCAAAAATGCCAGGTGCTCAATGGTTTAACGGTGTAAAAATGAACTTTGCTGAGAATCTCCTCAGAATTCGTTCTGAAAAACCGGCAATCCATTTTAAAGGTGAAGGTCAAGAGGTTCGAACACTATCCTATTACAAATTATTTGATGAAGTTGAAAAACTTGCTTCCGCACTTAGAAAAATAGGTATTCAACAAGGTGACCGTATAGCGGGGTTTATGCCAAACATGCCCGAAACGATTATCGCTATGCTAGCAGCTGCTTCCATTGGTGCAATTTGGTCATCCTCTTCACCTGATTTTGGTATAAAAGGCGTTTTAGATCGATTTACCCAGATCGAACCAAAAGTTCTCTTTGCTGCAAACGGTTATTACTACAATGGGAAAAAAATTGATTCACTTGAAAAGCTAAACAGTATTCTTAATCAACTTCCCTCCGTGGGTCATGTAGTAGTTACACCTTATACAAAAAGCAACCCTGATATATCATCACTGAAGAATGGGATACTTTGGGATAATTTTGTGGATTCCAAACCATCTCCATTGCAATTCGAGCAACTTCCCTTTCAGCACCCTTTATATATCATGTATTCAAGTGGAACAACAGGATTGCCAAAATCAATTGTCCATGGCGCAGGCGGAACCTTAATCCAACATTTAAAAGAATTACGTCTCCACGGCAATATTTACCAAAACGATACCATTTTTTATTTTACTACTTGCGGTTGGATGATGTGGAATTGGCTTGTAAGTAATCTTGCTATTGGGGCAGCAATAGTACTTTATGATGGATCACCCTTTGAACCAAATGCAAATGCCATGTGGGATATGGTTGATGAACTGGGAATTACCCATTTTGGCACTAGCGCAAAATACATTGACGCCTGCAAACAGAAAGAATTAAGTCCCATAAAGACACACTCCTTAGAGTCAATGCGAACTATTTTTTCTACAGGATCCCCTCTAGTTGAGGAAAGTTTTGATTATGTATATAATCACATTAAAAAACAGGTGCAGCTAGCTTCTATTTCTGGTGGAACAGACATCATTTCGTGTTTTGCTGGAGGAAATCCAACTTTACCGGTCTATCGCGGCGAACTTCAATCTATTTCTTTAGGAATGGACGTAGCTGCCTACAATCCGGAAGGGAACTCAATCCAAAATGAAAAAGGTGAGCTCGTTTGCCGAAAAGCCTTCCCATCCATGCCTATTCATTTTTGGAATGACCCAAATGGTGAAAAATATCATGAGGCCTATTTTGATGTATTACCTGGAATCTGGTATCATGGTGATTATATAGAAATCAATGATCATGGCGGTGTGCAGATTTTTGGCCGCAGCGATGCCACTTTAAATCCTGGAGGTGTACGCATTGGCACAGCCGAGATTTACCGTGTTGTCGATACATTTGATGAGGTGGAAGACAGCTTGGTTGTAGGCCAAAAATGGGAAGACGATGAAAGGGTCATACTATTTGTTAAGCTAAATAAAAAATGTAGCTTTACTGAAAATCTAACTAAGCAAATAAAACAATCTATTCGAAATAACTGTTCACCTCGGCATATACCGGCCATTGTACTGGAAACAAAGGATATACCTTATACAATTAACGGAAAAAAAGTAGAAATTGCTGTGAAAAAAATAATACACGGAGATACAGTAACAAACAAAGATGCCTTAGCAAACCCACAATCTTTGGATTTATATCAAAACTTGAATGAATTAATGTAAAGACACATTGCAATGCGTCTCGATATAATATAACCTAATGGATACTTTTAGCCACTCTCTATGGGGCAGAGGATTATTTGGATACCGCGGTAAGCCATGGACTGCTCTATTTTTTGGTGCCATGCCTGATCTTGTTTCTTTTGGAATTCTGATATTGATTCGAATATTAGGGGGTGATTTTAAACTTGGAAGTGGACCACCACCAATTGATACGATTCCCTGGTGGTTATTTATTAACTATGATATTTCACATAGTTTCATTAGCGCTTTCCTGTGCATAGGAATTGTGAATCACTATCGTAAAGATATTGCCTTTGCTATGCTGGGTTGGCCTTTCCATATCTTATTGGATTTTCCATTTCACCCAAAGGAATTTTTCGCTACCAAAATTGTTTGGCCTCTCAGCGACTTTTCATTCGATGGCATATCGTGGTCTAGACCGGAAGTATGGTTTCCTAATTTGGCTGGAATTATCATATTGTTCATTTATCGAAAATATCAAAGAAGCTGATACCTAATCTAACATAGCTCCGAATACATACTATCGTATACCAGGGGTACTCTTTCAATGGTACCTTTATCTATACAGTAAATATCACATTCTCCAAAAGGTTTGGTGTATAGGTGGAGACTGATTGCAGGTTCATCTTGTATATTTTCAACGGAATGAATATCTGCTGGGCCATCCAAAAACCCTGCCATACCATCAATACGATCAGTCATAGTAACAGAAAGCGGATTCATTGATTTCAATTGATAGTTACAAATCTGAAGAGAACCTTTTTCGACTTTCATCCAGCATTTCTCGCCTTCATGCCCATGAATAGGTGCTTTTTGACCCGAGTTCCAGCAAACGATTAATAACTCAAAATTTTCATCTTTATATACCAAATTTCGAGAATATTTGTCATCCTTAAAAAAGCAATACTTTTCAATTACTTCTGGTTTCAAATCGTAATCCGTCAAAAAAGAGGTTACTTTATCAACAGGAAAATTTTCAGCAACAAAATCGTTTAAATTGTTTATTAAATCATTCATTTTTTAGAATTGCTCTAACTCCCAAGGTTAATACAGGAATGACAAATATAACCCAGTAACCCCAGGTCAGCGCCCCGTATCCCTGCGCAATCAATCCTACTAGGCCTACGGCGTTGGCCACAAATATAGAAATAGTCAGAATCAATATCCCAATCGTTAAGCGCCACTGGTTTGTGAGTTTCGGGTAAACGGCAACAACACGTTCATTAAAACCATGGATTAAACCTACTCCTGTTTCAATAAATGTCCCAAATAAAACGATCTGAAATATGAATTTAAAATTACTCCAGCCAATTTTGTCCAGTATAAGATTTACAGGAACAGATGCTGGAATAATATCGGGGTATTGACTTAACATGGCCAAAAACATCAAAAGGGCAGGAATCATAGCAATGACACCTGCTACAATTCCAGAAATGTATGCTTCACGACGGGTTTCAATATGACGGACACAAAACAATATTGCAGGTGCCAAACCTATATTATAGGCTGCATATTTGATACCACCTAGGGTCCAATTGGACCCTTCCGGTTGCATTTTAAAACTGTTTCCTATGGTATCATAAAACATTGTAAATACTGTGACAAACATGACAAGAAATGCACCGTAAAGTAGGAAGGACCAAAATGAAAGAACCTTCTCAATCAATTTTGTTCCAAAAAATACAATTAATCCAACCAATCCCATCATCATAACAATACCTATAAGAGCTGGTGCTTCAAACATCTCAAAAAAAATCTCTCCAGAAGCAGAACCCATTACAGATACTACCAGCACCAATCCGATTAAATAAAGCACCTCATAGCTGATCCACCATCTACCAAGTAACCCTTTCACAAAAGATCTATATTCATAGCAACGACCCATACGTGCGAACTCAAAACAAACTGCTAAAACGGCGCTCCAGATAATTGTGGCCACGGCCATATTGACTAACCCAGCTATAGGTCCAGCAGTTAAGAAAAATTCCACGAGCTCCCGACCCGTACCATATCCGCCACCAATAATAAGAGATTGAAAAATGAACCCGGGTAATAGATATTTCTGAAAGAAGAGATTATTCATTGGTTCATGAAGGTTTGAATTCTATCTACAATTTCATTGACCCCATCCGTCAATGGAAGAACAACAGGGATATTCATTTTTTTTGATATGGTCCGCTGAACTGACCGCAACTGACCCATATCGCAACCTTCCTCATTCAGTCCAACGCCAATTACTTTTGACCCATACTTTTGAATCAATTCTATTTCATCTTCTATTTCAGGGATTTGTAAACCTAATTCTTCCATATCTACAAAATATTTTCGGCCTGGCGGATGTACTAGCACTGCACCTTTGGCATTCCCAGATAAAAGAAATTCTGACCCACATGGTCCAGATGGATTACGCAAAGAGGACTGACCTTCCAGCAGTATCAGGTCCGGCTGGGATAAATCCACACATTCAAGGATCACCCGTTCAATTTCACCACTTACAAAATCGTTTGGTGTGGCATCAAAGATAAAACCATGACTGTAACCCTGCATCCAACCTGTCTGACCGGTATAAATCATCTCTGTTTTTATACCTCTACTTCGGCAGACCTCCATAATGAACCTAGCAGTTGTACGTTTACCCACGGCACAATCAGAACCCAATATGGCGATAATCGGTACTGTTACTTCAAGAATTTTTCCAGTCCAAAAATGCAGTTCCGATACTGGTCTCGGTTTACGGATATCAATCAGTTTTACTTTATTATTTATTGCGGAACTTTGAAATTCAGGATCTTCATTTAAGTAATGGTGCAAACCAGAGATAATGGAAAGACCATGATCCATGGCGGCTAACAATTCTTTGCGGCAATCTTCCGGCAGTATTCCCCCAGGAAAAGCTACACCTACAATGCAAAATTCAGGGCTTTCACTTGAATTTTTAAAAAACTGGGCTATGGAGCTATACACTGGAATGCCCAATGGATTCCCATTGAGAACTATACCTGCATCCTTTCCTTCGTTTGCAGCATCTATCACACTTAATATTTCGAAGCGCTCTGTCCCTCGTAGTAATCCGTGACAAGTTTTGGCAAAATTTTCTGCCAGTAGGTTATGAGTAAATACAATCGCTTTATCCATTTCAGACTGTCACTTTTTCAATCAGTTTTACACCAATCCCATGTGCATCGGATACAGATAAATACCCATCTTCAAGAACAAAACCGCCAGAGACCAAATCCCTTGCAAGATCCAGGCTACCATCCAAATCAAGATATGTTGTAGCTGGGCAAGCCAGAGCCGCATGTAATGCTGCAGAAATACTAATCCTACTCTCATCCATGCACCCCCACATAAGATCGATTCCAGAACGATGTGCCGTATTGGCAATTTCCAAAGCTGGATATATGCCACCACTTTTCATCAGTTTAATATTATATATACCAAATAAATGGGGTTCGGCGGCTAGATTTTCTGCATCATCAGGGTGGTGCAAACTTTCGTCCGCAGCACATTGAATACGAATCTCTTCAGAGACTTGCATCATATCACTATCTTTATCATTCGGTAAAGGCTGTTCGATAAATTCAACATTTTCGGCAGCTGTACCCTTGGCAAACTGTATCAAATTCTCAGACGTATAACCCTGGTTTGCATCAACACGGACTAAAATATTTTTCCCAACTGCCTCACGCAGCTTCCGAATCAGTTCAATGTCTTCTGTCACTGATGCTCCCGTTTTTACTTTCAGTATACGGAACCCCCTATCTACATATTCAATCGCTTCACTCAACGTTTCCTGTATCGATTTGATTCCGATTGTGATTGAGGTAAGAAAAGATTGATGTGATCTACCTAGGATTTCTACTAAGGGTTTTTCATTGAATCTAGACCAGGCATCGTGTAGTGCAATATCAATTGCGGCTCTGGCTGCAGGTGTTGTTTTTAATTTACGAGACATCGACTTGCAAATATCTTTGTAAGACGCAATATCTTTATTGATTACTAATGCTTCCAAGTTATTTTGCAAAACTCCGAGACTCATGGCAATATTTTCTCCAGTGATAAATGCTGCTGGACTCCCAGAACCAATTCCCCACTTTCCATTATCTAAAGCTAAATAAACAAATATATTTTCAACTGAATCAATTGTTTCATAGGCAATGCTGTAAGGACGCGTAAGCTCAAGGTCTTCTGACCAGAACTTTGCAGATACAATTTTCATCGGGTATTATTTTTTATAACCGGGCCCACGGACCACTCGGCCAGGAGTTTTACCGGTATGTTCACCATCTTTCAATACTTGCGTGCCGTTTACAAAAACATGATGGACTCCAGTTGCTAATTGATGAGGATTGGAAAAGGTAGCGTGGTCCTGTATGGTTTCAGGATCAAAAATGACTACATCAGCGAAGTTTCCTTTTTTTAAATACCCGCGATCCTTTATTTTTAGTTTATCTGCAGAAAGTCCGGATAATTTATATACCGCTTCTTCCAATGGAATCAGTTTTTCTTCCCGAACATATTTCCCAAGCAACCGGGCGAAATTCCCATAAGCCCTAGGATGAGGGTTATATTTTAAAAAATCCCCTTCTGGGGCCAAAGACCCTGCATCCGAACCAAAACTTATATGAGGTAGTTGAATCTGCTTCTGTACATTTTCCTCAGACATGAGAAAATATACCACATCCACACGACTACCATCCCGCATCACAAAATCCATAGCTACGTCAGCATAATGTTTTCCAAGTTCATCAGCGACCTCTTTTAATGTTTTACCAATATATTGTCGCAAGTCAGGATTTTTGAACCCAGCAAACAACACACCATCTGGACCAGCAAGATAGCCCAGGTTTTCCCATTCATCTGTGTCAGTGGTCATTTCCTGCTTGACTTGTGCACGAATATCCGGATCCTTTAACCGTTCCACCCATTTATTATAACCTCCTTCTTGAACCCAGGGAGGCATATGTGCATCCAAACCTGTGGCGCCGGCGATGTAGGTATACATATCAGTAGAGATATCTAATCCTCTCTTGCGTGCAGCATCAATCCTAGCAATTGCCTGATCCATTTTATAATGATTTTTTATTCCACCGGCTTTCAAATGGTAAACTTCAGCACGGATCCCAGCTTTTTCCGAAATCGTGATTAATTCTTCCAACGCTTCCAAAAATTGATTGCTCTCACTACGCAAATGAGATATATACATACCATTATAATCTGAAGCGATTTTACATAATTCAATTAATTCTTCTGTGGAAGAATAAAAGGCAGGAGCATATATGAGTGAAGAGCCGATGCCAAGTGCACCTTCCTCCATAGCCTGACGCACAAGATTGCGCATATTTTTCATTTCTTGATCTGTTGGTGGACGATTTTCATACCCGATTTCATGAATTCTTAGCGTCGTGGCACCAATAAATGAAGCAACATTTGTAGATATACCACGTCGCTCGAGAGATTCTAAATATTCTCCTAATGTGGTCCAGTCAATATCATACTTGAATTCACCCATACTCGCTTTTTCATCTTCCTTCATCTGTGCATTCAACGGACCCATGGATCCACCTTCTCCAAATACTTCCAAAGTAACACCTTGTTTTATATCGCTGAGAGAACGACCATCAGCGATTAATGAGGTTGTTGCCCAACTAAGCATGTTAATAAACCCGGGCGTAACAGCCATGTTGCTGCCATCAATTTCTTCTTTACCTCGTTCAGGTATGTTCGGAGCTATTTTCGCAATTTTGTCTCCTTGTATAGCCAAGTCAGCCATATAAGGTTTCCCCCCAGTGCCATCATAAATATTTCCATTACGTATAATGGTATCATACTTCGTGCAACCAGCAAAAAATGTAACTGCCAAAAATATTGATAATAGTTTTTTCATAGTTTATCCTGTGTTTGAAATGATGAAGTACCCAACTGCTGTACTATAATTATTTTAAATACATGTCTGTATAATCAAAACAATTTAATCATAGACAAAGATTATCAATCTAAAGCTTGTTTTAGATCTGCAATAAGATCATCAGCTGATTCAATCCCCACCGAGTATCGAATAAGTGTATCTGATATTCCTGCTTCCGCTAATTCTTCCGCACTTAACAGAGAATGGGATGTTTGAACCGGACGTGTTACCAATGATTCTACTCCGCCCAAGCTAGCTGTACAAACTGGATATTCCAATTTACCTATAAAAGCATCCGCCGCATGGACATCTCCTGCTAATTCAAAACTTATCATCGCACCAAAACCACAAAGATATTCCTTTGCCCGGTTATGGCTGGGATTGGATTCAAGTCCTGGATAGTTCACTTGTTTCACTTTTGGATGACCTTCAAGAAATTGTGCGATCGCCATAGCATTTTGACATTGTCGATCCATCCTTAATGATAAAGTTTTTATTCCTCTATGAAGTAAAAAACAGGCATTTGGATCTAGAGACCCACCTAAATGATTTAACTTGGATCGTACCTTTGAAATGTTATTCTCACTGCCAATAACCACACCAGCAACAATATCTGTATGACCGTTTAAATATTTTGTTGCTGAATGAAGTGAGATATCGAATCCCTGCATTACAGGACAATACAATGCTGGGCTAGCAAATGTGTTATCAATCATAGAGATCAATTCGTGCTTCTTCGCCAACTCAATAATAGCTCCTAATTCTGGGACAGCTATCATTGGATTAGTAATTGTTTCCACATAAACAACTTTGGTATTGGACTTTACTTTAGATTCCCAATCATTCGGGACCATAGCATCAAAAAAATCAACTTCAATACCATATTGCGGTAAATCATGTTTAACATAATCCGAAGTACCACCATAAAGTGTACTATGGGCTAATAAATGGTCACCAGATTTTAAATAGGTGAGCAGTGCTGTTGTGATGGCGCTCATCCCACTGGATGTTACCAAAGCTGATTCAGCTCCTTCTAGAGCCGCCAGTTTTTTATGCAAGACAATATGGTTGGGTGTATTGTTCAGGCGAATATAGCGCAATGAATCATAGTCTGTTTGTCCGGTATATTCAAAAGTAGAACTTTGAAAAATAGGAACACTAACAGCCCCCTCAATTCGAGGGTCTGGTTCACCTGCATGGATAAGTTTCGTGTCAAAAGACATATCTTTTTTAGACATTAGATTATTCCTTTACATCTTTTTTTACATAGGTATCAAGCCAGTTGGCAGTCTCCCAAAGCATATGCATAACCGATTCCCTAGCACGGTAACCATGACTTTCATGGGGAAGCATAACCAGTTTGGCAGTTGCGCCATGGCCTTTTAAAGCATGGTAAAATCGTTTACTTTGAACTGGAAAAGTGCCCGAATTATTATCGGCGTCACCATGAATAAGTAAAATCGGCTCATTAACTTTTTCTGCATGCATAAAAGGCGACATAGCAAAATAAATTTCTGGTGCTTCCCAAAACGTTCTCTCTTCAGATTGAAATCCAAATGGCGTAAGACTGCGGTTATAGGCCCCACTTCTTGCAATTCCTGCTTGAAAAATATCGGAATGGGCCAAGAGGTTTGCAGTCATAAAAGCACCGTAAGAATGCCCACCTATCGCAATTTGATCTTTTGTTGTAATACCCCGTTCAATCATGATATCTACTGCAGCTTGCGCACTGCCAACCAATTGTTTAACATATGCATCATTGGGTTGAGAATCTCCTTCACCTATAATCGGCATTGTAGCGCCAGAAAGTACCGCATAACCATAAGCAAGCATTATTAAAGATGAAGTTGGAGTAATCCGTGAAAATCGATGAGGAGATCCAACTACTTGGGATGCTGCTTTTGATGTTTTAAACTCCCTTGGATAAGCCCAAACGAGTAAGGGCAGTGGCCCATCACCTGGTTTGCGACCAGGCGGTAGATAAAGTGTTGCAGAAAGATCTATACCATCCGCACGTTTATATGTAAGCATTTCTTTGTAAATACCCATCATTTGAGGATATGGATGTTTAAAATCAGTAACTGCGCTTACTGAATCATCAATTAAACTGCGCAAATAATAATTGGGTATTTCATCTTTGGATTCCCGTCTAGTAAGAACTACCTTTTTAATTGGATCAAAAATACTGATTGGTGTTTCGTAATAGGGTGCTTTTGCACGCCACAGTCGTATAGTCTTTTTTGTCTTCAGACTGAATTCATCGACAAATGGTAAATCTCCTTCAGGGGAAGCCCCATTCCCTGACATGTATATTGTATGCCCATTGCCAACCAATAATAGCACAGATCGTCCATATTCATTTTGGTCAGTCATAGGTCTACCTGGATCCGCGTACCTATCTTCATACGAACGATCAATTATTTTTTCAGCACTCTTATTCGATGGATTGACTAACCAAGTTGTGGTTCGTCGGATGGACCATTTTCTTGCAGAAACAAGCGCAATTTCGCTATTGCCCCACTGTATACCACTGTAGCGAAGATTTAGTTTAACAAGTGGCTCCGGATTAACGTTAAATGGTGCATCAATTGTATATACCTGATCTCTGTGTTCTGTTATTATATTTGGGTCTCCACCATCTAATGCTTCTACATAATAAATCGTAGCTCCCAAATCTGCTCTCCAACCAAATGACCTTGGACCTGAAATTACCGCATCCCTACCAATTGGAATAGATTCAGCAAGGGGAATATCACGAAGCGTATGAACCAGATTCCCTTCTATATCTAATACTTCAACTAAAATTGGAAACCGATATAGTGGTACCAAATAAGAAAAAGGCTGATGAATTGTTTCCAATAAAATATAATTGCCATCTGGCGATGGTTCATTGCGGCGAATGATTCCCGGCTTACCAATTTTTTTGGTCTTGCCTTTCAGATTTACATAAACCACTTGGGCATTCATATAATATTTAAAAAGTGATTCGTCATAAGAATTGGTTAAAAGATCTTGGTAGGTTCGAGCTGCAGCTTTTTTTCCCAAGTTTTCCTGAACCACGGGACCTTTAGGCGCTGAGGATACTTTTGGCGGATCCCCCCTACCACTAATAATGGTTTTTGTGACCAATCCTTTGCTGTTGGATAACCAATAAAATGGGGATCCATAAATAGTATTTAGCGGTGACTTAAATAATAATTTTGCTTTGCTACTTTTAATATCAACTGTATATAAATTAATCTGAGATCCCCTTATTACCGTCATAGCAATATGTTTTCCATCCGGAGACCAACTCACATTTGAAATACGGCCATCTTTTGGCAGACCTTTAATCATTTTTTGCCTACCAGATTTTATCTCCTGAACTACTATGCCAGTGTAATAACTACTTCGACTTCTACCATTTGTCCTAGGGTTAATGCGAAGCCCTGCTAGTCGTAATTCAGCTTGAGATAATTCTTCAATGGATGGAAGACTAGCCCGTTCCAATATCAAAATGTGTTTTTTATCTGAAGATATGTAAACTACAGGTGTCAAAGGCGCATCCACCAAATCTCTAATCGCCTTTGGAGGCATTTTGTAACCATCATCCCCAACAGCGACTGTTGCAATGGTCAGAAATAATATAACAAATATTTTAACAGTTTTTTTCATAGATAACTCCAACTATTAATAATTCCATTTCATCAAATCTTCCGGAAAAGATTGCAGCATTCCTTTTTCCCGAACCAATGTTTCTAAATCATCCAATTCAGAAGGTAAAAAATCTGTGAAATTTTCATTGCCACTTTCAGTTACTACAACGGTATCCTCGTAGCGGAGATACAAATTTTCCTCAGGTACCCACATTTGGGGATCCACAGAAAAAACATGTCCAACCTTTAATGGGCCTTTTCGGTAAGGTCCATCATCGTGAACGGCCAATCCTACTGGATGGGAGAGTACTCCACCGCCGGTCTTCACCATTTTTTCTGCCGCTTTCTTGTAAATATTTTTTGAGAATTTATATCTTCTCATAATAGGTTTCATTTTTTTCCGGGCTTCTTCCAAAATTTGATCAGTTGTGATCCCAGGCCGGATAATATCCAATACAACATTTCGATATTCAAGGATAATTTGGAGCAATTCCCGCTGCCAAGGTTCATAGACACCGTTCACTGGCCACATACGGCCAATATCACTCACATAATAACGAAAGTCGGGTGCATAATCCATAAGAACCATATCACCACTTTTCAATTGGCTATCATTTCTGTAATAATGCCCATTGCTAATATTAGCAGTACCAGATGCTGTAATAGATCGATAAGCCTCCAGTCGTGCACCATTGATTAGGTAGACATATCTGGCCACGCCATCTAACTGGTATTCCCAAGCACCTGGCTCCGTACTTTTTATCGCTTCTATCATACCCAACCCTGCTAATTGTGAAGCCCGGCGTATTAATGCAATTTCCCTAGGGCTTTTCACACTCCTCAAGTTATCAATGAATGTAGTCAAATCTTTTACCACATGACGGCGATTCCTCGTTCGAAGCAATTGAACAAAGCGCCCCTCACGACTAATTCTACCATCCCAGGCATCAGCTGCAATAGATGCATTTGCTACTTCCAACTCATACCGACTTTGGCCTTGTCCCTCAGCTGGTGTAAACATGGTATAGATTGTGGTTCCTTGTTTTAAATCTGGTGGAAAGTTCTCTCGCATTTCATCTGTAGATCGAACTGCATCGACACCCACTAATTTTTTTATCAATTTGCTATCATCTGCATTGAGGATTCTCCCCTCACTTCGTTCCAATCGTACATTGCGAGGTGGCATATATAAGGTTACTTTCTTATCTCGGCCATCCAAAAGGATATATGCATGCGGTGTTTCAATACCGCTCAAATAATAGAATGCATTTGTTTGGCGTGGCATGATAAAACCGTTAGAAAGTGGAAACCCTTGAACGATAGCCACCGCATCATCGCCTATTTGATCAAATACCCCTTCCCAACGTTTTTTGAATTCTTCTGGCGGAAAGTCCACTTGATAGTGCTGACCAAATAATAAAGAAAAAAATGTTAGAAATAAAATGTATGTTTTTCTCATATATCCCTCCTCAAGGATAGCCTGTTTTATTTTTTTTAGTAGAAGAAGATACTTTCATTTCAAACCGTTCTACAACGTTCGACTCACTATTCAAATTGATCCTTGTTTTATAGAAGATTTCGCCCTTATTCTTTGCAGTTATATTTTAAAACAATTCTATTCATAAGAAAGAAAATAAAATTATGAGGCAGTTAGATTCATCGATCATGGCAAACCGATGTCAGCTTTATGGGCTCGTTACTTTACGAGTTCTCATTGGTTGGCATTTTTTATATGAAGGCATTTCAAAAATAATTAATCCGTACTGGTCATCTGCTGCGTACCTACTTGATTCTAAATGGTTATTTTCAGGATTAGCCAAAACTATTGTATCGAACCCTACTTTATTGGGAATCTCAGATTATGTAAATATGTGGGTTTTGACTTTGGTCGGTGCATCTCTCCTTTTAGGTTTATTTAGCCGTTATTCTGCTTTGGTTGGAATGGGTTTTGTAATACTTTATTATCTTTTTGCCCCTCCATTTCTAGGTTTGGAATATGCCCGGCCAGGAGAAGGCAGTTATATTATTGTAAATAAAAATTTAATTGAGGCCTGTGCCCTATGGGTGATTTATACATTTCCCACAGGTCAAATAATCGGTCTAGATCGATTATTAACCAAATCAATATCAAGTTAGAGGAACCATAGCATGAGTGAAAATAGCAACCAGCAAAATAATGACATGAAACGTCGGGAATTGTTAAAAGGACTTGCCACTGTACCAGTGCTTGGCCTCTTTCTTGTTAATCTTTGGCAAAAGCTGCGTAGAGATGCATTAAAAAAATCAAACATCCTCTCCAATTTGGTTCAAGAAAAATCGGCACCAGCAGTTGTTAAAGGTCTCTCTGATAGTAGGCATTTGAATATTGGTATCATTGGTTATGGTGGCCGTGGATCGCACCTGATTCGCGGCGCAGGTTTTGCCACTAAGGGCTGGACGGATACGGTTTCAGAAAATGCCAGAAAAAATAAATTAGATAAACAATTTGCAACATTCATGAGTCAGGAAAATTTGAATTGCTCTCTTGTGGGTGTCTGTGATCTATTTGATGTAAATGCAGAACTGGCGATGAATGCATCCCAGAATGAAGTTCGCCCAGGAGGAAAACCGCAAGCAACAGCAACCAGGTATCGCCATTATACCGAATTATTGGCTAATGACGATATTGATGCTGTTGTAGTCGCAACACCGGATCATTGGCATTCCCGAATTTCAATTGATGCCGCAAAAGCAGGGAAACATGTTTACTGTGAAAAAGGGTTGACCCGTACATTTGATGAGGCAGTCGATCTTTATGATACAGTGAAAAAAACAGGAATAACCTTTCAGCTTGGGCACCAAAACCGCCAAGTAGAAGCTAATGAAAAAGCTAAACAGATCATTGATCAAGGGCTTCTTGGTCCGATCAACTTGGTAGAAATTGCCACTAACCGAAATTCCCCTTGGGGTGCATGGGTATGGGGCATCCATCCAAAAGGAAATAAAAAAACAATTGATTGGGACACCTTCCAAGAACCTTCTCCAAACAAAGTTCCATTTGGTGAAGAAGCATTAAAACGATTTTTTAGATGGCGATGTTGGTTTGACTATGGCACGGGTTTGTCTGGTGATTTACTATCCCATGACTTTGACGCTATCAACCAAATGATGGAAATTGGTATTCCAAAATATGCTTCTTCCACTGGAGGAATCTATTTTTACAAAGATGGTAGAGATGTTCCTGATGTATGGAACGCTACTTTTGAATATCCGGACAAGGATCTGACTTTACTTTATAGTGCCACGTTATCAAGCAATAATCCACGAGGAAATCGGATTATGGGCCATGATGCATCCATGCAGATGGGTGGACAAAGTGGTGGCGGATCCGTTCATGGTTTTGTCGTTACGGCCGACTCAGAGTCTACTCAATATAAAGATCGTTTGAAAAGCGGTATTATTAATACAAGATACCCGATCTACACATATTCTCCGGGATCAAAACAGATCGATGGGGTCACATCTGCCACTTCACGGTATTTTGCGAATAAAGGATTATTGTACACCTATCGCGAAGGCAAACGAGTGGATCCAACTCATCTGCACATTAAAGATTGGCTAGATTCAATTCGTGATGGTTCCCAGCCCAAATGTAATATTGAGGTGGCCTTCCACGAAGCAGTGGCTTGTCATATGGCAACTGAGTCTTATCTCCAAGGTCGTCGGATTGAATGGGATCCAGTGAACCGTAAGTTGATATAATAACAGTAGGCACCATCTAATGACAAAAAACTTCCGATTGGGGGGAATGATGTTCCTCCAGTACGCATTGTGGGGTGCCTGGCTACCTGTAACTGCCCGATATCTATCTGCCAGTATCAATGAAGGTGGACTAGGATTTTCAGGATCGGAAATCGGTATGATCCTTGGACTTGCTGGTTCAATTGGGGCTGTGGCTGCACCATTCATTGCAGGACAGTTTGCTGATCGATATTTTAGCACTGAACGAGTCTTGGCCTTCCTGGTATTGTCCGGTGGAGTAGTAAAATGGTATACAGCAACTCAAACAGATTATTCCGCATGGCTGTACTTATCCATAATATATAGTGTTCTTTATATGCCCACCTTGGCCCTGTCTAATTCTGTGGCATTTTCCCATATTGATGATAAAGAGAATAACTTCCCTAAAATCAGGGTTTGGGGCACTATTGGATGGATTGCTGCCAGTTGGGCCTTTCCCATGATCTGGCTTCAACAGGATCTATCATTTCAGCTTATGCCACCATTTATTTCTGGCCCAGAAGTAGCCAATGTAACCGCTCGTTTGGCAGATGCATTAAAATTTTCCGCGATGATTTCCATTGCATATGGTATCTTTTGCTTTATGCTCCCACACACACCGCCCAAAGCTGATGCGGTGGAAAAGCTCGCATTCAAAAAAGCTTTTGCATTATTTAACAATAAATCATTTACAATTCTAGTCCTCGCCAGTTTGACTGTTAGCATCATCCATCAAATCTACTTCCTTCAAACTGGACCTTTCCTTTCTGCCATTGGAATAAAAGATAGTGCGATTGGTCCAGCTATGACCATTGGCCAGTTTGCTGAAATAGCCACAATGGCTTATTTGGGTTTTTTCTTGAAGCGGTTGGGTTTTAGAAAAGTGATCGCTATTGGAGTTTTTGCGTATTTCGCCCGCTATGCCATTTTCGGAACCACCATTTTCCCTGCCTGGATCATGGTATTGAGCCAAGCACTCCATGGTTTTTGCTATGCCTTCTTTTTTGCAGCTGGATATATTTACGTTGATAAAATCGCAGATGAGGATGTACGTCATTCGGCTCAGACAGTGTTTGGTATAATCATTTTAGGCGGCGGTCCCGTAATAGGTGGATGGCTATCAGGAAAACTTCAAGAAATCAATACCACAGCTGGTACCTTTGATTACTCCACTTTTTGGTATACCCTTGCAGGTATTGGACTGGTTACAGCATTATTCTTTTTCTCATTATTCAAAGATGAAACCCAAAAATCGTGATTGCAAAACGCTTAGGTATCGGTTTCATAGGCGGTGGATTTATCACCCGCTTTCATATTCAATCTTTAGTTGGTGTACGAGATGCAGATGTGGTGGGTGTCATGTCTCGCACAAAAGCATCGGCTGAAGAATCGGCTTCCTTGGCGCGAACCGTTGGTGTAGGCAGTAACGCCAAAGCTTATGATTCTATTACTGACATGATTGCCGATTCTAATATCCATGCTTTATGGGTGTGTTCTCCCAACTTCGCAAGAGTAGAAACATTTGAAGAGATTGCTAACGCCATTTCATCCGGTAAAGGTGAATTAATCGGGGTAACCTGTGAAAAGCCCTTAGGTCGAAATGTAGAAGAAGCAAAAAAAGTTTTAGAACTAACAAAAAGTGTAAACCTTTTGGATGGTTACTTAGAAAATCAGGTTTTTTCCCCTTCAATCACTCGCGGAAAAGAGATTATTTGGGCGAGAGGCGCAGCGACTACTGGTCGTCCTTATTTAGCTCGAGCTGCTGAAGAGCATAGTGGCCCCCATATGCCATGGTTTTGGGAAGGAGCCCTACAGGGTGGTGGTGTTTTAAATGATATGATGTGCCATTCTGTCGAAGAAGCACGTTTTATGTTGACGGAGCCAGGCAAGCCTCGCGATTCCATCATACCAATCAGTATCAGTGCCCATACAGATTGCCTGAAATGGCAACGTCCCGAATATGTAAAAATCCTGTCTGATAACAGTAATGGAGAAACAGATTATTCAAAACGACCATCAGAAGATTTTGCCCGCTCCTTAATTGAATATTTGGATGAAGATAAAAATAAACTGATCGTTGAAACCACCACTTCCTGGTGCTTTGTAGGTGAAGGATTACGTCTCAGCCTGGAACTCTTTGGGCCAGAATATTCCATGTTTGTCAATACACTGGACCCAGATTTAAAAGTATTTTTTAGTCGTAAAGTGACTGGTTCACAAGGTGAAGATCTTGTCGAAAAACAAAATGCAGAATCCGGTGGTATGCCTGTGGTTAGCAATGAAGCAGAAGTCTATGGTTATACAGCTGAGAACAGGCATATGGTACAATCCTTTGCAAACGGTAACCGACCCGAAGAGAATTTTGACGATGGACTAGAAGTTACACGACTTCTTATGGCGGCCTACATGAGCGCAGAACAAGAAAAAACAATACAACTTCCTAATTCAGATATTGACACTTTTATACCTGCTGTAGCTCGAGGTGAATGGAACCCAAAAAGTTAGTCTATGAAAAAAATTAGTCTATTCTTAACAATATTCATTATGATCGGTTGTTCATCTAATGCAGAATGGGTTGTCCTTTTTGATGGAAAAATTGTTAAAGGTCTTCGAGCATATAAACAATCGGGATTCCCCGATACATGGGAAATTGTTGATGGTACATTAAAAACTATTCCAGGGCATGGTGTAGACTTGATCAGTGAGGAAGTATATAAAAATTTTGAGTTGGAATTAGAATGGAAGGTTCCTGAAGGAGGAAACAGCGGTATTTTTTATTTTGCGACTGAAGAAGGAGATTATATTTGGCAGTCAGCACCAGAAATGCAGGTATTGGATGATGAAAAACATACAGATGGGGAAAATACACTCACTTCTGCTGGTGCACTTTATGCCATGATTGCTCCATCTGCGAGTGTTGTAAAGCCGGTTGGTTCATTTAATCAAGTGCGAATCAAAGTAAAAGATAACCACGTAGAGCATTGGTTAAATGGGACAAAGATCGTTGAATATGTTTATGGCAGCGATATGATGTGGGACTTAGTGGCCAAAAGCAAATTCAGTACAATGCCTCAATTCGCAAAAGCATCCGAAGGTCATATTGGCCTCCAAGGTGATCATGGAGTAATATGGTATAAAAACATTCGAATTCGCAGATTATAAAATGAATCGTCGAGATTTTATTAAACAATCTGCTGCAATTACTGGAGGAATTACGCTTACTGGAATCGGCAGCACAATTATTTCAAGTTGCAACACTGCTGAAACCTTCAAAATATCACTTGCTGAATGGTCATTACATCGTTCCTTGCAAAGTAGAGATATAGATCATCTTGATTTTTATTCAATTGCAAAAAATGAATTCGGAATTTCAGCGGTTGAATACGTGAATTCTTTTTTCTTCGATAAAGCAAAAAATCTCACTTATCTCAATGAAATGAAAACAAGGGCAGATGATCTGGGAGTAAAAAGCCTTCTGATCATGTGTGATAATGAAGGAAATCTTGGTGATCCAGATTCGAAAAAAAGAACACAAGCCATTGAAAATCATTATAAATGGGCGGAAGCCGCTCAATATTTGGGCTGCCATTCCATTCGTGTAAATGCTCGCAGCTTTGGTACATACGATGAGCAAATTGAATTGGCTACCGATGGTTTACGCCGTCTTACAGAATTTGGAGATAATCTGGATATCAACACCATTGTTGAAAACCATGGTGGACTTTCATCAAACGGGGAATGGCTATCAACTGTCATGGAAAAAGTGGATCACCCTCGCGTGGGCACCCTACCAGACTTTGGAAATTTTCTGCTTGAAGAAGACGTATGGTATGATCGATATAAAGGGATGAAAGAACTCATGCCATATGCCAAAGCCGTAAGTGCCAAAAGCCATGAATTTGATAATAATGGCAATGAGACCGGGACTGATTATTACAAAATGTTGAAAATAGTCTTAGACGCAGGTTATGATGGTTATGTGGGGATTGAATATGAAGGCACCGTCCATAGTGAGATGGAGGGCATACGGCTTACACTTGAACTATTAAAAAAAGTAAGGAAAAAATAGTCTAGACACTACCAATAATCCTTTTCAATCAATTTATCTTTATCTTTTTTTGATTTATTTTTCTTCGATTTTTTTCCAGATTTTGTCATGGCCTTTAATATTAGGCCGGCAAATCCAAGCTTTCCCCAGTCCTCATATTTTTCTTTTTTTTGTTTATCTTTTCCCATACATGATATATTTCTATTCAATAACCGCTAGAGTCTTGTTAATCAAAATCGTTTTATAACCTTTCCCTGAATTCTCTTTTTTCATCACTTGAAGCAATTTTATATAATGTTCACTTTTGGCAGCATTCTTACAATAATCTAAAAGGATATTTTGAAGACCTTCATCTGGATCATATGGTTTACCCACTCCCAAATTTTCAGGCCACTCTTTGCTCTTCTCTATAGTAGAAATAGCTTTTTCTATTTTGCCAGTTTTAATCAAATCTAGAGATTTTCTAATTAGTGCCCATTCAAAGAGTTGACGGCTTTCCCTTGCCATTTCAGAAGGCAATACCTTAACAGATTTTAAAACAGCAATGCTTTCATCCCATTGCTCTGTATATAAAAGAGAACGTGCATGCATTATTTCCACATTAAAATTTTCAGGGAACCGTTCAAAGGCATTCGAGGATAAACGATAAGCTCCCTCCCAATTATTGTTTTTTTGATAGTATTGGACTGCATTCATATTCACCCGCCACGAATCAGGATTTAATGTAATTGATCTAGTTAAATCTTTTTTTATTTCAGATAAATTCAATTTTTCTTTTAATGATGCCCGCGCAATATAAAATGGTGCATAATCTGGATTATCTCCTAATGAATTCATTAGAGCCATGGCTTCACGTCCTCTATTTTTTCCCCAATAATTCAAAGCCAAATAATATTTCCATTTCCAACTATCACTGTTTTCAACAGCCCATTCAAGGGCTCGAATTGTTTCCCGTCGAAAAGGGAACACAAACTCAGAAGATATTTCGTTTGCCTGCGCCAGAACATCCCCATCCATTTTCAAGTATGCAAGCCACAAATATATTAAGGGGTTTTCACGCATATTTACTGTATTTTGAAGCAATGTTATTGCTTCCTCATTTAAGCCACGGTTGTGATACGAAATTGCCAATTCGAGATGAATTTGATCAGGATATTCATTTTGAATGAAATTTGAATAGCGATCCCAGTTATTGCTGGAAGGATTCAGAAAATATCTTTCCAAATTTGCAAAATGATGCAGCGGATCAATCTCCAACAATTGGTTAAGTGTTTCACTGGTTCCTTTTTTATTCCCTAATTCCCGATAGGCAATTACTTTAGATTGGTATGCATTGATATTGTAGCGATTAAAGTCCAGAGCTTGGTTAGCGTATTTCACAGCTAAACTATACTGGCCCTCTATCAAAGATATTTCAGCCATTTGCGTATATGCTGCAGAGCGAAAAGCGATTGATCTTGCTGCCCAGCCAAAAGCTTCCTTAGCATCTGCCAATTCATCCATAGCTCGATATAAATTGCCAGCCATATAATTACATTCTGCGTTATAGGCATTCAGCTGAAGACATTTATTGATTGCTGATAATCCTTCAGCATATTTACCGGAGCGATAATAAAGATCGGCCATACCTTTAAGTGCACCACTGTTAAGTGGATTTTCTATTAATACATCTTCAAAACTTTTTTCTGCCTGTTCATATCTCCGTGCTTTAAGATATTCCATTCCTTGATTCAATTGTTTATCTGTTTTAGATACAGCCGCCAATATTTCAGGATCCGTATTAAATGCCCGGTTTAATTGTAATTGACTTGGATTGGAATAATAATGGAGATCAAGCGCATCGATAACTACTTCGTAATCATTCGCCGTTTCATGTAAAATTGTAAATGAATTCAATTCCATGGGTTGAAATTTTACTTGCTGCGTAAATATTGCTTCATCGTGACTTAGAACATTTATTTCACCTTGTCGCTCCGCTAGAGAATGGACATTGACTTGTATTTTATTATCGGTTTTGTTAACATACATTACCCCATACTGGGATGCTTCATTCATTCCACCTGTGGCCTTGATCGGAAACCAGGACTCATGCCATTGATCCGTACTATAGGGATCAAACCCTGCTTTTTTTATGGGATTAAAGTGATCTCCCGGCGAATATTGAACCAATTGCCTTCCAGCTTGAAATTCAATGTACTGACCATCGGTATCTGTCAATAACTCTTCCCAAACGCCTCCCTGCCTGGAAAGGGCCCAAAGCCATATTTTTTGCCCGGGCATCTCACTGTAACGAGCCCAATGACCAAAACCATACTTATCATCGTGGTAGTAGCCACCAAAAAAATCTTTTAAGGCTCCAACAACATGATAGGATTTATGTCCCTCGAATCGGTTGTTATCGTATAAAGATATATTTCTGTTTTGATCATCAATTGGCCAGGCCCTTGCTTCACCACTATGCTTTAAATACTGATTCCCAGGTGCAATCAATTCCAGGTCATCTTGTGCAAAAGCTGCTGCTGTCATCCAATTATAATAGGGCTGAATCATTGGTGTTGGGTTATACCACTTGGTATACGTATCAAAACTGGAATGATCTTTTTGTAAATTAATCTCTACTCGCCAGTGTGTTCTTGAAGGTAAATCCATTCCACCAACAAACGTGGAAACACTTCCATCAGGATTACTACGTATCAAATAATCCACAGGTGTTGCCGTTGCAGGTGTATGGCCAATCACACCAAAATTGAATTCAATCCCACCGGAAGTCCAAGGACCACGTAAGGAAATATTTCGAAATTTCATCACTTCATTGCGGTAAATAAATTCTTCACCATTTGATTTATCAATAGCTCCCCAAACCTTCCCACCTACTTCGGGAAGCACATAAACTTCAATATGCGGATTTTCCATTTTAACCACTTTCCAATCTTTAGGAAAACCCTCGTGGCTATACCCTTCAAATGAATGATATGGATATAAACGACTATCTTTGGTCAAAATCGGAATGGGGTTAGGATCAGAAAATGGATGGGTTTTGAGTGTACGGTAATCTTCGCTAATGACAGCACTTTCACTAGAGCAAGAAGTCAAAAAAAGAGATAAGATTAATAAAAATATTTTAGCAATAGATTTCATATTATATGAAAAACAAGTCAGCATTACTTTATTCGACTCAGTTCAGCTTCAGCCGCCATAAAACCATTGGCTTGCCAAGCATTATCCTTTACAATTTTATTATATATTTCAATTGCTCTTTCGCGGTTGCCATTCACAAACTGAAGGTTACCCATCCCATAACCAACTGTACAAAGCTCAAATCCACTTGCTGTTTCAAAATCGATTATTAATTTTTTGTGCTTCTTTATCACGGCCGAGTCTTCTATAACAATTATAAACCCAGTTGATAGAAGCTAATAAAGATACATTATCAGCACTGTACTCATAACTTTTTTGAAATACATCTAAGGCCATTTCAAATTCGGCTTTAAAATAATAACAAATCCCCAGATAATACCAAATTGCCCAATTGAGATTATCAGTATACTTCAAATTTTTTGCTTTTATAAAATTGTGATGTATACCAGCTTGGGTTAAATCCTCTATCGCTTTATCCCAATCCCTTATATTAATATAGCGTTGCCCTCGCCTTTTCAAAATTTCTGCCGAATTTGAATTAAGGTTTAGGCTATGAGTATATAATGCAATCGCTTCCCGAAATCTCCTTAATCCCTCCAGTTTTGCTCCCTTTTCTAAAAGCAAATCTAAATTATTTGGATCAAGAGAAAGCTTTTGATCGATATCCATTAAGAGACTGTCATTATTTGAGCCAGAATAAAGTTTCTCCCCAAGTTTTGATATAGCTTCTGCTTCAGGCTTCACCGGTTCTTTTCCGCAAGAAACGATCAAAATCACAATCAATAAACTTTTAAACCAATTCATAATAAATAATTTGTTTTTCTAATACCGATTATACTTTTTCAGAATACGGATTAATTCTTTGTGGGGTAACGCGTAAACTGTATTCCCATTTATACCTTCCATAGTTTCAGCTGCAATCAAGGCATTAACAATAGATTCCTCCACAGCAAAAGCAGTTGATTCAAAAAACGGCGACAATTGTTCATTGGGTAACATTTTTACCTGCTGTGTTTCATATCGATTTGCCGCATTATTCGTTGCAGTGGAAAAAGCAATAAAGATATCCCCTGATGAATTGGAGCCATAACCTCCAACCCTAGAAATTCCAATCGGTACACGTCGTGCTAATCTTTTCAACTGGTGCGGCAATAAAGGTGCATCAGTGGCAACAATCACAATGATTGAACCAGCTCCATCTCCATTAACTGACGAATGTCTTTTACGCTGATAACCTTTGATGTCCTTGCCAACAGGGACCCCGGAAATAGTTAAAGATTTTCGCGAGCCATAATTGGCCTGGACTAAAACTCCAATTGTGTATTTTACATTGTTTACTTTGATGACCCTAGAAGATGTACCAATACCTCCTTTGAACCCATGGCAAACCATCCCCGTACCACCACCAACATTACCTTCTTTTACTTTACCGCTAGTTGCAGAATTAAGAGCTGTATAGGCATGTTCCTTTTTAACATGGTGACCATTGATATCATTAAGGCCTCCATCATAGGTTTCAGCAACTACCGGCAAGGCCCAAAATATTCCGGGTGCATTAGGAAGCGGATCAAAATATTTATTATCATATCCCCATTGGACTATTGCATCACGCACAACTCCCACACTGTGAGTATTGGTAATGGCAACAGGTCCCTCTAAAAACCCAGATTCCTCTACCCATGTTGTACCTGTCATCTCACCATTTCCATTCAAAGAATACCAACCTGCAAAAACAGGGTCGTATTTTTTCCCTTTGGGCAAAACAACTGTAACACCTGTTCGTACTGGCCCCTTTCCCACAACCAATTTCCCATCTCCTTTGATAATGGTGCTGTGACCAACTAAAATACCTTCTACATCAGTGATTGCATTGTTTGGCCCGGTTTTTCCTTCAAATGAAATACCTAAATCTCGGGCACGAGGTTTTGAATCTGCAAATATGATTGCATTATGAGAACAGAATAACAATAGATAGACAAATAAATATTTAAATTTATTATTCATAAATCTATTTCATTTTTATTTTTTCAATAATATAGATTTTTTCACCTTGAAACAGTTTCTCTTTAACGGACCAAGGAAACCAAATAATCACTGAAAAATCGATCGGTTCTGCCGTTGGTTTTTCTCCTAGCCATTCACCCAGGTGAGTCCCAGTTACATCCGCCTCTTCGCAAACGCCTTGAGGTCCAATGACAATATCAGTCAGATCAAAATGTATATCCGGAAAAGCTGAAAGTAAACTCGTATAGAATGCCTGGGCACCTTCATGTCCGTCCCAGCGAACTTGTTCTTGCACTAATTCGTAAACGCAATCGGTCGTCAGAGTAGAAATCAGTCCTGGTAAATCACGATTATCCTCAGCAATAGAATGTTTTTTATATAAATCCCGGATTTCTGCATATTCGTGATGATCTGACGTGCGTCGGTATTTTTCTAATATTTGACTTTTTTCAGCCATGCATCGTGCCCTATTCGCCCACCTGTTCAACTCGAAGCTTCGGTTTGGCATTTTCCCATTCAATAATAAAAAGATCACCATACTGATTATCCTCAATGGTAATTTCTTCCATCACGCCAAACAGTGAAATTAAATTCGGTATCGTGTTTGAATGGCCTGCAATTATCACATGTTTATTGCAGTTAGAAAGTGCAGCTTCAACCTGAGCTTCGGGATCTTTGGCTGTTTGAATAATAATATCGCTGCCCCACTGTTTTGCCAGCGGCGCTACAGTCTGTTGAGTACGAGTATATTCACTGGAATAAATTAATCCTGGTGTAATATCTGCCATGGCCTTTGCCAGGGCATTGGAACGAGAAAAACCCGCTATGGTTAATTCTGGGTTGTCCTCACCCTTAATGATTTGTTTTTCGGCATGACGAAAAAGGTAAACTGCTTTTGGATAACAGGTAAAATCTTCAGTTTGATAAGTACTTTTGGGAGCAGTACACCCAGAAAATTGTATTAATAAAATAAAAATTACTTTTTTCATCATCATATGGATATATAATCAACTCCATTAGTACTGAAAAAATCTAGAGAAAATGGTTCAATTCAAAAACGATGATTAATTCACCGAATGATTATTTCGCGTTCGGAGCACCTC
>LUMJ01000417.1_pt1 | contig 32086 bp, 32 predicted proteins | sample 729631 | NCBI WGS metagenome assembly LUMJ01 (sample SAMN03860266, study PRJNA289734) | marine metagenome | biome: seawater column; feature: ocean; material: water; isolation source: Red Sea water column Station 22 - depth 500m | place: Saudi Arabia: Red Sea | collected 2011-10-15 | depth 500 m
CATTGTAGTTATTGGTGAAAAAAAAATATTAGAAGATGGGGAAAATATTTGTGGAAAAAAAACTGATCTAAAGTTTGTTGAAAATTTTGATGAAATAAAATTTGACGATAATGAAAAATATTTTTTAGATATTTCAAAAGGAGCTAATAGAACTTATAAGCATGGAGAAGTTTCTGCAGAATCAGGCAAAAGTGTATTAGAGGCATTGGAATTTGCTTTAGACTTAGCAAAACAAAAAAAGATTGACGCTATAAACTTTGGACCTATGAATAAGACCAGCTTAATGATGGGAGGTTGTGAATACAATGACGAACATGACTTCATGCAAAACAGATTAGAAATGAAAGAATTTTGTTGTGAGTTCAATGTTGTCGATAATTTTTGGACTGCAAGAGTTACTTCTCATATACCTCTTAAAGAGGTACCAGAAAATATTACTAAAGAAAATATTCTTAAACCTATTAAACTTTTAGATAAAACTTTAAGAAGGAGTGGTATTGAGAATCCTAGAATCGCGGTTCAAGCGCTTCATCCTCATGCTGAATTTGGAACTGAAGAAAAAGATGAGATTATTCCCGCAATTGAAGAAGCAAAAAAAATGGGAATTAATGCAGATGGTCCGTTACCATGTGATACGTCATTCATTACTGCATTTAAAAATAAAAATTATGATTGTATTGTTGGAATGTATCATGATGCTCTACAGTGTGGTCTAAAAGCTTTTGGATTTGATAGAGGTGTTACAGTTTCCGGTGGTTTGACGGTACCAGTAACAACTCCTGCGCATGGAACTGCATTTGATATAACAGGTAAAAATCAAGCTAATTTAGAACCAACTTTGCAATCTTTCAAAATTGCATTAACAATGGCTCAAAGTAAAAATTAATATGTCAAAAATAAAAGAAATTAGAACTAAGGTTTATCAATGGAATGGTAAAACGATTCCACCTCAAAATAATTTTTGTACAAATGCATCTGATTTATTATTTGAAAAATCTGATGCCATGGGATCTTTCAGATTTCATGAATGGTTAATTTGTGAAGTTGAAACAGATGACGGAATAATTGGTATAGGTAATGCAGCTTTAGCTCCACAACTAGTAAAAAAAACAATTGATACATATTTAAAATCTTTAGTTATTGGTGAAGATCCTTTTGATTACGCATACCTTTGGGAAAAAATGTACAGAAGAACTCATGCATGGGGAAGAAGAGGATTAGGCATGGTTGCAATTTCAGCAATCGATATAGCTATATGGGATATAATGGGAAAAATTACAAAGAAACCTGTCTTCAAGCTTTTAGGCGGAAGAACAAAAGAAAAAATTCCTGTTTATGCATCAAAACTATATAGCCAACCAATTAAAGACCTTCAAAAAGAAGCTGAGAATTATAAAAAACAAGGTTTTGAGATGTTTAAAATGAGATTTGGCTGGGGACCTAAAGACGGACCAGATGGAATGAAAAAAAATATAGAATTAGTAGAAGCTATTAGAGAAGTGATTGGTTATGAGACAGATCTTATGATGGAATGTTATATGGGGTGGAATTTAGATTATTCTAAAAGAATGATACCAAAATTAGTCAAATATAATCCAAGATGGTTGGAAGAGCCTGTTATAGCAGATGATATTCATGGATATGCAGAATTAAATAATATGGATGCTATACCTATTTCTGGTGGCGAACATGAATTTAATTTGTTTGGTTTCAAACAATTATTAGATCTTAAAGCAGTAAGTTATATTCAATATGATAATAATAGAGTTGGAGGATTTACTATAGCACAAAAAATTAATGCATTGGCTGAAGCACATCAGGTTCCTGTGGTACCTCATGCGGGACAAATGCACAATTATCATTTAACTATGTCAAATTTTAATTGTCCAATTTCTGAATTTTTTCCTGTACATGATGTTGAAATAGGAAACGAATTATTTTACTATATTTTTGAAGGCGACCCAACTCCAGAAAATGGATTTATTAATTTAGACGACAATAAACCAGGTCTTGGTCTTACAATTACAGACAAATACAAATCTGACTTTAAAATAATAGAATAGTTAATTTAATAATTTTCTAATTTCTTTTTCAGTAAATTTTTTAGGTATTTTGCAAGTTGTTTTTATCTTTTGTTTTTTGCCTGTTTTAGAAGCTTTCATTGTTGATTGAATAATATCTAAAACATGTAAAGATAATTCTCCACTGCATCGATGTTTTTTTCTATTTTCAATACAATAAGCCATTTCTGATAAACCTATACCTCTGTAATTAGCATTGGTTGATGACTCATTTGCTCTTAAGCTTTTATTTCTGATATTAATTTTTCCAAGTAACATTTTTTCAGTTTTAAATTCTTTCCATGGATCACCTAATTTTTTACAGATATAAGCAGATCCACCAAACATATTAGGATCAGGAACTATTAAAGACCCTTTTTTTCCATATAACTCAATATGGTTTCTTTGATGAGCAATCACATCAAAAGATAAAGTTAATCTTATAACTGTATCATTTTCAAAAACTACTGTTGATAAATATGTTGTGGGACATTCAACTTTAAATTTTTTACCTTTTTTAGGACCTATCCCAATAGTTCTATAATTAACTCCTCTCATTATGCTACCGCTAACTACTTTAGCAGGACCCAATAAATTTACCAATGCAGTTAAATAATACGGACCCATATCTATTACGGGTCCACCTTCTTTTTTTGAAAACCAAGATTCTGGGTTTGGGTGATAAGATTGAACTCCTGGGAAAGCGAAAATTGCATTTCCTAAATTAATTTTCCCTATTGTGTTTTTTTCCAAAAGCTCTTTAGATTTTTGACTTCCTCCCCCTAAAAAAGTATCAGGAGCATTACCTATGTATAATTTTTTTTTGTTAGCGATATTTAATAACTCTTTTCCATCTTTAAAGTTGATTGCCAGAGGTTTTTCAGAATAAATATGTTTGTTATGCAAGAGAGTTTTTTTTGCTACTTTATAGTGTGCCTTAGGTATTGTAAGATTTAAAATTATTTCAACTTCTTTATCATTCAACATCTCATTAACACTAAGAGGTTTTATTCCATATATAGAAGCACATTTTTCTGCTGCTTTATTATTAATATCGGCACATTTCATAATTTTAATATTATTAAAATATTTTTGAGCTCTAAAATATGTTTCGGCAATGTGACCACAGCCAATTAATCCTACTTTAAAAACCTTATTCATGAAAAGAATTAGACACCTTGTCTTTGTTTAGACTTACCTTCTTTGTGAAGTTTTAAAGCTTCTTCATTTTCTTTTGTGCTTGGTATTTCTAAAGTTGGACTTTCCCAATATGCTGAACCGTCTAACCATTCATAAGAATGGGTTTTGATTGATACAACATATGTTACATCAGATTTTTTAGCTCTTTTAAATGCTTCTTCTAATTCAGAAATGGATGAAACTTCTTCTGACTTTGCTCCCATACTTGCTGCATGTTGAGCAAAATTTACTGGTACAAGATTTGGAGCATTTGAGCTTTTGAATTGACAGTTAAATTCTTTTCCACCTTTAAATAATTGAAGCCTATTAATTACTGCATGTCCATCATTATCACATACTATAATGATTAATTTATTATTAGTTATTACAGAAGAATAAATATCTGAATTATTTAACAAGTAAGATCCATCACCAACGAAAACAACTACATCTTTGTCTGGATTGGCCATTTTGATTCCTAGAGCTCCAGAAATTTCATAACCCATGCAACTAAAACCCCATTCGGTTTCATGAGTGTTGAGTTCTCTGGGTCTCCAGACTTGAAGCACTTCTCCAACTAAACCTCCAGCAGCAGTTACCGCAATATCTGTTGGATCTGAATTTCTATAAATCGCTCCTACTGCATGAGCGTAACTTGGAACTTCTTGATTGGTCGGACCGCTCTCTTTGTCAACATATTCATTCCAAGATTTTAATTCATCTCTCGATTTTTTATACCAATCATCATTTGCTTTCCAGTCACCTAGGGCATTTGATAATTCAATTAATGAAACTTTTGCATCTCCAACAACTGCTTGGGCAAGATGTTTGTTTGCATCATGTCTTGTTATATTTAAAGAGACCAAACTAAAGTCAGGATTTTCAAAATTAACCCAAGATCCAGTTGTGAAATCTCCAAGCTTTGTTCCTATTGCTATTGCTAGATCTGTTTGTTTTGCAAAATTATTTGCAGCTTTTCCTCCCAGACCTCCAATAGGACCTAGGAAATGAGAATGATCTTTTTTCATCGTTGAATAACCCATGGCAGTTTGTGTGACTGGAATATTGTGTTTTGTGGCAAAATTTCCTAGTTCTTCCATGGCATCAGAATAAAAAACTCCACCGCCAGAAATTATTAAAGGATTTTTTGAATTTTTTATTTTTTCAGCTGCTTTTTTAATTTGAAAATCATCCGGTCTTGGTCTTCTTATATTGTGAATTTTTTCTATAAAAAATTCTTCGGGATATTCAAAAATTTCTCCTTGAACATCTTGACTTAAAGAAAGGAAAGCAGGTCCTGTGTCAGCGGGATCAAGCATTACTTGAATGGCTTGTGGTAAAGATTGTAAAACTTGCTCTGGTCTAGTTATTCTATCAAAATATCTAGTAACTGGTTTAAAAGCATCATTTACTGTAATTCCAGGATTATTAAAGTGTTCTACTTGCTGAAGCACTGGATCAGGCATTCTATTTGCATAAGTATCGCCAGCTAAAAATAATATTGGAAGTCTATTACTCATAGCTACCGCAGCTGCAGTAACCATATTTGTTGAACCAGGTCCTACTGAACTAGTAGCAACAAAAATTTGTTTTCTTCTTTTTGCTCTGGCGAAAGCAATTCCTGTTAAAGCCATATTTTGCTCATGATGACCTCTATAAGTTGGAAGTTTATCCTGATTTTCTTGAAGAGCTTGACCTAAACATGCAACATTTCCATGTCCAAATATGCCAAAAGCCCCTGGAAATAATGGTTCGTTTTTATCATCAATACAAATTTTTTGTGAAATAAGATGTTTAATTATTGCATGTGCACATGTAAGCTTTATTTTTTTCATAATTAAATATATAACCTCTCCACTAATAAAATATATTTATATATAACAATTAAACATAATTTTTTTAAAAATGTATAGCAAATTTGGGCAATTCATTGATGGTAAGTGGCAACAGTCTCAAAATAATGAAACTTATGATGTTATAAACCCTGCTACAGAAGAAGTGATCGGACAAGCATCAAAAGCCGGTGAGGAAGATGTTAACAAAGCTCTTAAATCCGCAGAAAAAGGATTGGAAGTTTGGAGAAATACTCCTCCTTGGGAACGATCTAAAATTATTAGAAAAATTGCAGACTTAATGAGAGAGAAAAAAGAAATTTTAGCAAAATGGTTAACTCTAGAAGTGGGCAAACCTTTTTCTGAAGCTGTTGGTGAAGTAGGAGGTTCTGCTGATATTTTTGAATGGAATTCAGAAGAAACTAAAAGAATTTATGGTCAAATTGTTGAAAGTAGATTTGAAAATACAAGGATGTTTGTAAAATATGAACCTGTTGGAGTAGTGGCTGGTTTAATTCCATGGAACTTTCCAATTGTTTTAGCTTCAAGAAAAATTTCTACTGCTTTAGCAGCCGGATGTTCTGTAATTTGTAAACCTGATGTAATAACTCCGGGAAGTGTAATGGAATTAATGAATATTATTAACGAAGCGGGCGTGCCTCCAGGAGTAGTTAATTTATTATCTGGAGATCCTGCCAAAATATCTTCTCAATTAATTTCATCAGATATAATTAAAAAAGTTTCAATTACTGGTTCAACAAGAGTTGGAAAATTAATTTTAAAACAAGCTGCTGAAAAAGTGCAAAGAGTCACTATGGAATTAAGTGGCCATTCTCCTTTTATAGTTTTCGATGATGTTGATATTAATAAAGTAACAGATATGGCCATTACTGCAAAATTTAGAAATAATGGTCAAGTATGTATATCTCCTGCAAGATTTTATATTCATGAAGCAAAAAAAGATGATTTTACAAAAACTTTGGTTGATAAAGTTACTAAATTAAAAATTGGAAATGGTATGGATAAAGATACCATATTGGGGCCTTTAACTACTGAAAAAAGATTAAATGAAGTGGAAGCTTTAGTTGAAAAAACAAAAAATGAAGGTGCCAAAGTTTTATGCGGTGGAAAAAGACCAGCTGGATTTAACAAAGGATATTTTTATGAACCTACAATTTTCGATGAAGTTAAGGATAATTTTACAATTATTAAAGAAGAACCTTTTGGACCTTTAGTACCTATACTAACATTCAAAGACACGGATGAAGTTGTTAAAAGAGCTAATGATAACGATCTTGGATTAGCAAGCTATATTTATACAAACTCATTGGAAAGAGCTCATAAAGTTTCAGAAAAAATGGAAACTGGTACCTGTGCTGTAAATACACCTGCTGTTGCTTTTGCTGAAGTTCCTTTTGGAGGAATGAAACAAACTGGATATGGTAGAGAAGGTGGTTCTATGGCGATTAAAGATTACTTAAACATTAAGTATACTCACTTCGGTATCAATTATTAATGAAAAAAAACAAGATAAAACAAATAATTGCTGATGGTAAAGCTGTTATTAATGGCTGGTTGCAAATTCCTCACTCTTTTCCTTCAGAAGTAATGGCAAAAATAGGTTGGGACTCTCTTACAATTGACATGCAACATGGAGTAGTCGACTATCCTAATGCTTTGCAAATGTATCAAGCTATATCAACAACGGATGTTGTTCCAATGGCTAGAGTTAATTGGAATGATCCAGGACCAATAATGAAAATTTTAGATGCTGGATGTTATGGAATAATATGTCCAATGGTAAGTAACAGAAAAGAAGCTGAAAAATTTGTTCAAGCGTGCATGTATCCTCCACAAGGTTACAGAAGCCATGGTCCAATTAGAGCTGCAATTTATGGAGGTGCTGACTATCCAAAATATGCTAATGATGAAATTATTAAAATGGCAATGATTGAAACTAAGGAAGCGACAGAAAATTTAGATGAAATAATGTCAACACCAAATTTGGATGGAATTTATATTGGTCCTGCAGATTTAAGTAGAGCTCTTAGCCATGAACCTAGTTTCGATAAACCAGAAGATGATCCTGTTTATTCTATGATTATGAAGATCTTAGAGACCGCAAAAAAAAATAACATTTTTGCTGGCATTCATAATATGTCGACTGAATATGCTCAGAAAATGATTGATAAAGGTTTTCAATTTGTGACTGTTGGTTCAGATATAAGATATATAACAGCTGGAGCAAAAAAAGATGTTGAAAAACTTAAAGGGATTTCAAAATCGATAGAGTCAAAAACTTATTAGCTGATAATTATAATTTTTCTAAAAATTTCTCAAATTCTTTAACATTTAAATTTTCTAAGTTTAAGTAAATTTCCATAAGCTTTTGAATGTCTAGGAGAATTTGGAATATCTCCGCAAATATCTTCCATGAACAAATACATCACATCTGCTTTTTTACCTGATCCTAAAGATACTGTAACTATATCCGTTCTTTTTGAAATTTCTCCCATTACATTCTCTGGTATTACTTCACACTCAGCAGAAAATGCTCCAGCATCTTCTAGTCTTTTAAATTTTTGAAATAATTTATAAGCTTCGTCAGCTGATTTACCAACTGCTCTTAGTCCACCTATCCATGTAGATTTTCTAGGAACAAGTCCTAAATGACCCATCACCGGAACATCTTCTTTAGCTAACATTTCAACTACATCCATGCTTCTAGGAGTCATAACTGCGTCAGCTCCATTTTCTAAAGCTTCAAATGCTCCTCGCATAATGTCTTCGTTTGTAACAAATTTATTCAAAACTAAAGCTGCAGTTAAAAAAAGATTTTTTGAACCTTCTCTTACTTTTTTTACATTAAATGCATTTGAAATTATCATATCAAAACCTGCTTTTTCTGCTGCATTAGCCTCTTCGATTGTATTAGCTGTAACTTGTGTAAATTTCTTTTTGCCTTTGGCAACTTTTAGGTCTCTAACTGTTAATGTTCTTCTAGCTGGCACTGCCGCCCAGGTATAAATATTTTTCATTAAATTCCTTTATAAAGAGTATCTCTTCTATCAACAAATTCTTCAAAAGTTTTAATGGTAACTACTGAAGGTAAAATAAATATTGATCTTTTATCTTTATTGTTTCTTATAATTCGGAAATACCCTTTTTTTATTGCAGTATCGATATAAACATTTGAGGTTAAATACGACTTCTCAATAACTTTTAAAAGTTGGTTTTTTGTTATCGACTGATTTTTAAAATAAGCAATCATTACTATATGTAACATAATCCAATGTTGAGGGGTCGTAGAAAACCAATTTAATAAATCATTTCTTAGTTTTCCTGTAAAATCACCTAGAGATACTTCTGCCATTAGAATTCTTTTTTTAGTAAGTCTTGGAATCTTTTTTTCCTTCTCAATATGTTTTGGGTAATTAAATCTTCTCTTCATTATTTTATAATTTTATCTAAGTGAAATATCTATTCAATATTATTTTTTTCATTTAATTCTTTATAAATATTGTTAATCCTATAAACTTCTGACGCGGTATTGAAATATCCTTCATATTCAATTTCATCTGGAGTAACATCAAAATGATAATGACCGGCATCTTTATCATGATTATAAGAATGGAAGTGAGTGTGTTCGCTTGATTCTCTTAAATTTAAATTTCCACCGGTAGGATCTCCTGTCCACAAAACTGAATAACATTGCAATTCTGGTCCAACTGGTTCATAAAACTGCAAAAAATCTTTTACACATTTCATTAATTTAGGATCGTAATATTCGTGCTTTATATTTTTATAATCTGGTTGAACATGAGATCTAATTTTACCAGTTAATATCCTAAATACTCCAGCTAAAGCCAAGTGATTATTTTCAATTTTTAAATTTTCAATTAAAGCTGTCCTGATCGCTTGCGGAAGTGATCCTTGTTTGCCATTTCTTCCCTTGATTGTTAATTTTATAACTTTTCCCTGTTTGCCATCTGTGTAAAAAATATTTCCTAATCCACCATGTTTTCTGGCAGAATATTTTTCTACTATGCATTTCTTATCTTCGCTCACTCTGGCTATTATCGATTTAGACTCATTTGTAATTAAATTTTCATTAATAACAAGTTCTCCACAATGACCGTTTAAACATGACATTGCTCCAGATCCAGCTCCCAACGCGTAAGATTTTTCAGAACCAATTTTTTTAGAAATTTCTTCATAATCAAATTCTGTTCCTAAAAATTTAGGATCGTGCATATAAGGTTCTCCCCCTACATCAATAATCTTTTGGTTTCCGTTTATTCCTTCAGCTGGACAATTCCAATTTCTAAGATTTGGGCAATCAGTAACTGAAACTTTAACCTCTTTATAATTTTTAGATAATCCTTCTTGTAAAGCTTTGAAAATTTCTTCTAAACTAAATTCTGAAAACTTTGCCTTTTCTATCTTTAATTGCATAATTATTATAAATTTCTACTTAATATTTTGCAAAATGTCTATAGATTATATATATAATATCTATACACAAATAATTATGAGGTGTTATTTCGAATGATTAACAAAGATTTAAAAGTTGCAGTTTTGGGAGCAGGTGCAATGGGTTGTTTGTTTGGAGGTTTGTTGGCCGAAAAAGGTTTAAATGTTATTTTAATTGATGTTTGGAAAGAACATGTAGATGCAATAAATACAAATGGTTTAAAGATGGATGGTTACGGAGGTGATCGTTTCATAAAAGTGAAAGCAACAAATGAACCTTCTAAATTAGATGTTGTTGATGCTGTTATTGTAATGTGCAAAGCAACAGTTTTGGAACCTGCTTTAAATAGCATAAATAATATAATTGGAGAAAAAACAACTTTCATGTCTTTTCAAAATGGAATTGGTCATGAAACAATTATGCAAAAAATTGTTGGAAAAGAAAAAGTACTTGGAGGAACTACAACTCAAGCATCAAATATATTGGGACCTGGTCATATTAAAAATCATGCTGCTCTACCCTCTTGGATTGGAGAATATGATGGAGGTATAAGTGAAAGAGTAGAAGAAATTTCAGATACATTTTCAGCACATGGTCTAGAAATGATTGCTGCAGAAGATGTTAAAAAAAGAAAATGGATGAAGTTATTTGCACTTACTGCTATTGGACCATTGTCAGCAATTTTTGATTTAAATCACACTGAACTTTATATTGATAACAATAATCAATCTTTTTCTAGAGCTTTAGGTAAAGAAATAATTTTAGAAACTAGAAAAGTTGCTTTAGCAGAAGGAATTGAAGTTTCTGAGGATGAGTGTCTATATATGTTCAACAAAATAGTAGACTCTAAACAAACTAATAAGTCATCAATGGCATTTGACATTCTATACAAAAGAAAAACTGAAATTGATTTTATTAGCGGTGAAGTGTCTAGACTTGGGAAAAATCATGCAATTCCGACACCTTTGAATGATCTGATGTATAAAATGATTAAAGTTAAGGAAGGAATGTATAGTTAAATGATAAATCTAGGAAAATTAAAAAAAATTAAAAGTAATTTTCCTGTTTTGGTAGCTGAAAAAGCTATTCCTAAAAATATCTGTAAAAATTTAACTTCTGAGATAAGCGCGTCTAGAGCTTTTGACGATATGATTATGGGAGGAAGAAGTAGAATTAACAAAGGATCAAAAAACTTTAAAAAATATTTAAAATATTCAAAGCATTCTAAAAAATTATTTAAAACATTTAATAGTAAAAATTTTTATAAAAAAATAGAAAAAATATTTAAATTAAAATTTAAAGAAAATACTTGGGAAAATTTATATAATCCAAGATCATTTAATCAAAAAAAGTTTACACTTAAAAGAAAAGTAAATTCTAAAGAATTGATAAAATTATTAGGAGACGATTACAGAAACCCAATACTTAATTTGGATATAGATTTTTCGGTTTCTAAAGGCGGTTATCGTTTAAGACCTCACAGAGATGATGTGACTAGACTATATAATTTTTTGATTTATCTTACTGACATACCTAAAAAAAATGGAGGTTCACTTATTCTATATAAAAAAAAATCTAAAAAAAATATCAGAAAAAGCTTTAGGAGATTTCCAAAAATTAGTGAGTTAAAAATTGTTAAAGAATTTACACCCAAACAAGGTACGGTTATTTTCTTTAAATCTACTCCAAATTCTTATCATGGAGTAAAAAGATTTAAAGAATTTAACTGTCCTAAAAGATTTTTTATTTATGGAAGTTATGCTTTAAACAAACCAGTTATTTGGTCCTTCAAAAATAATAACTATTTTCCAACTATTGTCCCAAATAATAAAAGAATGCTTACTTCTTTTCATGATTCAAATTATCTGCTAAAAAAGATTAGCTAAAATGAAGAGCAATTCAAAATTAAAAAAACTCTTAGAAAGAGATGGTTTTATAAGAGTAAAAAACGTTTTAAATTTCAATAAAGATTTAAAACCTATCTTGAATGATATGGAATTTGTGATGGACTGCCTCATCGAAAAATTTGCTCCAAAAATTTATAGAAATAAAGCATTAAATTATGACTTTAGAAAAAAATATACTTATGTGTCAAAATTAAATATTTATGATCTGGATCAATATTTTAATACGAGACTGCCTAGAGATCATGTAAAGAAAGATAGTGATTACTTTGCTTCACATTCGCTTTGGAATTTAATTAAAAATAAAAAAATATTAAATGTTGTAGAAAAAATTTTGGGTACAGAAATTTTATCTAGCCCAGTACAAAATACTAGGATCAAACAGCCAGAAAAAAAATTACCCAAAGGATCAATACATGATGGTTTAAGTGGCAGAACTCCTTGGCATCAGGATGCCGCTGTATTATCAACTCACGGTCAAAAGTTTTGCGATATGATTACTGTTTGGATACCATTCACTAAAACAACTAAAAACAACGGCTGCATGATAACGGTTAAGGAAATTAATAAAATGGGAATGTTAAACCATATATCTGGATATAGAGGACAAGTAGAGATAAAAAATAGTAAACTTTTAGATAAATTTAAACCAATATATTTGGTTGCGAATGTTGGAGATATAATACTTTTGCATAAACATTCTATACATTCCTCACTTCCAAATAGATCTAATAATTTTAGGATTAGTGCCGATTTAAGATACAACAGAGCTGGAACACCTTCTGGTCGTAAACCCTTGCCAAATTTTTATGTTAGAAGCAAAAATAAAAAAAATATAACTGTTCACAATTACAAACAGTGGGTAGCTCTTTGGGAAAAAGCAAAGAACAAGTGTATTCCAAGAAAATTTGCATTTAAATATCCTTTGCCAACTTTTAAGCACAATAAAAGAGATTTGAAAAATTTATTAAACAATTAACTTTAATAATCTTATAAACAAATTTAATGAAAAATATTTTAATAACCGAATTTATGAATGAAGATAGCGTTAATCTTCTAAAAAAAAATTTTAACGTAAATTATGATAAGACCATGTTTGAAAGTGAAGAAAAAATTAAAAAAGAAATTTCTAATTGTGAAGCCATAATTGTAAGAAATAAAACTCAATTACAAAAATCTATTCTAGATAATGCATTAAATTTAAAATTTGTTGGTCGTCTTGGTGTCGGTTTAGACAATATAGATAAAGAATACTGTGAAAAAAAAAATATTCATGTTCAGACTGCTACTGGAATGAATGCGGATTCTGTTGCAGAATACGTAATTGGATCTTCTTTATATTTAATAAAAAATATAATTTTATTTGATAATAATACCAAAAAAGGACTTTGGCCAAGATCATCATTTACTTCTAACGAGCTGAAAGATAAAATTTTTGGTTTAATTGGTTTTGGAGCAATTGGAAAAAAAGTATGTAAACTTGCAAAAAATTTTGGTGCCAAAGTAATATCTTATGATCCATATACAAATTCAAACCTTGAAAATGAATTCAATTTAAAATTTACAACTTTTGACGAAGTAATAAAAACTTCAAATATTATTTCTATACACGTACCATTAAATGAAGAAACTAAAAATCTTATAAATTCAAATGTTTTTAATAAAATGTCAAAAAAGCCAATATTAATAAATACTTCAAGAGGATCTATTGTTAATGAAAAAGATTTAATTGATGCTTATAAAAATAAAAATATAAGTGGATTTGCACTAGATGTCTTTGGAAAAGAACCAGTAGAAGATAATTTTTATAAACAAATTGACGACACTTTCAACTGTATCTTAACTCCTCATATTTCAGGTGTTACACAAGAATCCAATAAAAAAATTAGTGAGTTTATTACAAATAAATTAATTACTTTTTTTAATTAATTTAATAGTTCATCTATTTTAACAACTCTTTTTTCCTTTATTGATTTTTCAGCTGCTTCTCCGATTACAACAGAAATCATTCCATCATTTAATGAGACTTCAGGTTTTGTTTTATTTTTGATCGCTTTTAAAAATGCTAAGTGTTGATAATAAGTAGATCCATGATGATGTCCTGCTTGAAGAATTTTTTTATCCACTTTTATTAGTTCTCTTGTAGGTTTAAACTTTTTTCTCATTCCAATCCTAATATATGATGATGTTTTTCCTGATTTACTTGATGGAACAGATGTTTCTATTTTACCTTTATCGCCAATAGCTGATAATTCTTCTTGCATCTCAGAATTTTCTGCAAACATACACAAGTCCAATAAACCTCTAACTCCATTTTTAAAGTTAACTATAACAAAGCCATTATCAATAATATCAGGTCTTTTGTTTCCATATCTTTCATTAATGTGATTAACTTCTTGGCTGCCACTTGCATACACGCTAATGGGCTTGCTTTTAATTATTAAACACATTAAATCAAAAAAATGGCAACATTTTTCAACAAATGTTCCGCCTGTATTCTTTGTAAAACGATTCCAATTTTTTACTTTTTTTAAAAATGGAAAACGATGTTCTCTTATTGACAACATTTTTAATTTTCCAATAGTTTTGTTATGGATTTTTTTTATAAATTTATTTACTGGAGGCATATATCTATATTCCATTGCAGTCCATATTATTGAGGGATAGTTTTTTGTTAGTTTTTTTAATTTTAAACATTCCTTTGTATTTATAGCTATTGGTTTTTCAATAAGAATATGTTTTTTAGTTTTTAAAACATCTTTTATAATTTTTAAATGTGTAAAGTTTGGAGTAGAAATTATGTATGCATCTACAATATTTTTTTTTATTAAATCTTTGTGATTTTTAAAATATATAATTTTTTTTTTAATATTTGTTATTGATTTTTTATGAATGTCTGAAATTGCAATTACCTCAGCGTTTTTTATCAATGAAATATTTTGAATGTGCTCAAGACCCATTGTGCCAGCTCCAATTATTGCATATCTAATTCTTTTCATAATAAGTATTTTTAATCTATTAATAATCCACTTGGAACTTTATTTGGTTTTCCAAGAGGTCTATTATTTCTACTTTTGCCAGTTAAAGATTTTAAAAATTCAACTAAGTAATAAATTTCTTTATCGTTTAACTCTACAGGTTTTATATCAATACTTGATAGAATCCTTTCTTGTTCTCTTTTGTCTGAAAAAATTACAAAATCTATATCTTCTAACCATTTAGCTTTAGGCAAGTTTGCAAGCTTAGGTTTCCAAATCTTATACATTCCCTTTGGATCTAAATGATGTTTAATAATTCCTTCAAGTGTGGGGTAAGCTCCTGTGTGACCATATGGTGCAGTCAAAGATACATTTCTTAAAGCTGACGTTTTAAATTTATACATATCATTTAAATCATCTGTTTCGACCATCCTTCCTACATCACGAGCATATGGATCAAAACTTCTTGTTCTTCCTGGTCCAAATTGTGGAATTCCTAATGAATAAAATTCTTGATTAGTTAATAATGGCCCAGAGTGACAAGAACTACAATTTGCTTTTCCATAAAATAATTTCATTCCTTTAATTTGATTTGAACTTAAAGCATTTTTGTCACCATTTAAATAATCATCAAATAGGGAGTCAAATGATGTCCATTCATGAATTTCAAATGCCGCAATCGAATTTACAATATGAGTAATCTCAATGTCTGAAGCTTGATCAACATCATCGAAAGCATTTTTAAATAATTTAACATATTCTGGAATTGCACGAATTCTATTTGTTATAACTGGCCAAACAGCATCAATTCTCATGCTATCTTTACCAACCTTTGAAACCAATCCAATTATTTCATTTTCACCTGGATTACCTGCCATTTCAAATTGTCTGGTCAAAGGAAATAAAGCTTGAACTGCAACAATATTATCTAAATCTTTTGGAAGTGCTTCTTGTGCCGGTGTGTTAAAATTATTTCCAAATATATTTGATTTTGTTACCCTACCATCATGCAACAAAGTAGTAATTTCTTTAAAACCTAAATTCCATAGCGCTAAAGAATTTCTTGGAATACGTTTTTTAATTTTATCATCACCTACACCGGCTGTTCTATTTGGACCTAATCCCTGACCTCCTTCTCCAATTCCTAAAGAAAGACCATCTGAGCCTCCAAACTCATGACTATGACATGTTGCACATGCAATGTTTCGATTTGCTGATAAAATTTTATCATGAAATAAAAGTCTACCAATTTTAGCTTTTTTTATATCAACTTTATGAAAGTCATTACTGGATAATGATTTTGGTAATTCATTTGCATATGTTTTGTTTACTGGAATTAAAAATGGAATTATAAATAATAAAATTTTTAAATGATTAAATATTTTTTTATAATTTTGTTTATCCCATCTATAGTTTTTGCAGAAATAGAAAATGCTAGAGATCTGATGGAAGAAGGTAAATTTAAAGAAGCTATGGAAGAGCTTATTCCAGCTGCAAGATCTGGAAATGCTGATGCTGAGGAACTCATTGGTATTATGTACGCAATGGGACTTGGTGTTGAAAGAGATGATATTAGAGCTTTCGAATGGTACCTTAGATCTTCTATGAAGGGTCATCCTGGTGCTCAGTCTGGAGTCGGATGGTATTACGAAATTGGAAGAGGTCTTCCAGCTCCAGATCTTGTTAGAGCTTATACTTGGTATGTTTTGTCTGCAATTGGAGGTGACCCTGACGCTGCAATTTCCCAGGAGGAAGTAATTAAAAAAATGACTACTGAACAAATTGAAAAAGCTCATATTTTAATAAATGACTATAAATCTTGGATTTATCCATTTAGATAATGAGACGAGTTTAAAATTAAACTCGTCTCAAAATTTATTTTAATTTGATTATAAATCTTTCTTATAATCTGAAGACGCTCTGTTTTCTGCACGTCCAACTGCGCTTGTAAGAGCATTAAAGATTTCTTTTCCACCCTTAACATTTGCTTTAAACCAATCATAAACAGGCGATGCTGCTTTTTTAAATGCAGCTTTTTGGTCTGGAGTTGGAACATATAGACTTCCACCACCAGCTACAAAATCTTCGTATGCTTTAATTGATTTTCTTTTTGGTGAAGCAAAAGTAGCTTGTTGCAATGCATAAAAACCATCAGTAACAACTTTTCTCAAATCTTTAGGCATTGACTCATACTTAGCGTTGTTCATCCACCAAAGTGCACCCATATAAGCATGTCCATCTAAAGTAACATATTTAAGACCTGCATCTGGAAACTTCATATTCATAATATCAGTAATTCCATTTTTAGATCCTTCTACTACTCCAGTTTGGAAAGAAGTAAATAATTCTGGCCATGGTATAGGAGTTGGTGAAGCACCAAGTGCTCTAACTAATTCTTGTGGTAAATCAGCTACTACTGTTCTAATTTTTAAACCTTTCATATCAGATGGATTGGCTATTTGTCTTTTTGTGTTAGCAAAATTTCTCCATCCGCCTGTATTTCCTATAGTCATTAATCTAATTGAATTGTTAGAATCTTTAAGAGCCATTTTTCTCATTGTTCTTACAAAATCACTTTTTAATACGTCTTCAGCAATTCTGTCGTCTGACATTAGGTATGGCAAATCAAGAACTTGCACATACGGAAATACTCCTGCTGCTCCTCCTGATGTTGAAATATAAATATCTATACTTCCATCAGATACACCTTGTAAACATTCAGCTCCTTTAGAACATAATTGAGTACCTACAAATAGTTCTACTGAAATTTTACCGTTTGATGCTGACTCTACATAGTTTTTAAAAACTATTGAACCATCATAGTCTTCATCTTGATCGTTAGAATTCATAGTCATTCTTAGATTGTAATCTGCAGCTATTGCTGAAAATGAAAATCCTATTAAGAATGCTAGTGAAAAAAACGATTTAAAAAATTTTTTAAATAACATTTTCCCCCTTGGTTAAGATTTTAGCAGGAAAATATATATAATTAATTCAAAAGAGTCTATTTTGATATATTTCAATAAATTAGCAAGTTATTTAGCAAAACCAGTTAGTAATGGGATAGTCATTGATAAAGAAGGAAAATAAGTAATTAAGAAAATAACTAAAGCTTCCATTGCTAAGAAAGGTAAAATAGCTTTTGCTATTGTTTCTACTTTTTCGCCAGATACTGATGAAGCTACAAATAAAACTAAACCCATTGGCGGTGTCGCCAATCCTACTGTTAAATTAACAGACATTATAATTGCAAAGTGAACAGGGTGTACTCCAAGTTCAACAAAAACTGGACCAAGAATTGGACCTAAAATTATTATAGCAGGTCCAGCATCAAGAAACATTCCTACAACAAACAAAAGAATGTTAATCAAAAATAATAGAATGTATGGATTATTACTTAAACTTAATACAAACTCTGCAAGATATTCAGGGGCATGAGATAAACTTACCACCGTTTTAAATGCCATAGCTGCGCCAACCAGAAGTAATACAACTGAAGAAACCATTGCTGCTTTTGTTAATACTTTAGGAATTTCATTCCATGTTAATGTTTTTAAAACAAATAAACCAATAAATAGAGCATAGGTAGCTGCTACGGCAGATGCTTCGGTTGGAGTAAATATACCTCCAAGAATTCCACCTAAAATAATGACTGGAGTCATTAAAGGGAAAAAAGCTTTTAAAGATGCTTTACCTCTTTCATTCCAAGTTGCTTTTGATGTTACAGGAGGAAAGTTATACCGATTTGCTAAAAATTTTACCATTATCATAAGACTTGCTCCAACTAAAATACCTGGAACAATCCCTGCTAAAAATAATGCGGCAACACTTTCTCCCATAACATAAGCATAAATAATCATTATTCCTGATGGAGGAATAATTGGTCCAATAACCGAACTGGCTGCTGTTATTGCTGCAGCAAATTTTTTTGTGTAGCCTTGTTTTTCCATCGCTGGAATTAACATTGAACCTATTGCAGAAGTATCAGCAACAGCTGATCCTGATAACCCTGCAAATAACATGGAAGACAAAATGTTGACATGAGCTAAACCTCCTCTTAGATGTCCCATCATAGCTTGGCTAAATTCAACAAGTCTTAAAGTAATTCCTCCCTTGTTCATTAATTCACCAGCTAACATAAAAAATGGTATTGCCATTAAAGGAAAACTATCAATACCATTATAAATATTTCTATAAAGCATTGCAGCGTCTCTTCCTTGATCGTTTAACCAAAGTAAAATTCCAGGTGCTGCTAATAGACTAAAAAAAACAGGCAGACCTATTAATAAAAAAAGTAAAAATAAAGGCAAAAACCAAATTAACATTTATGCCTCTAGCTCTTCTCTATCTTTATCTAAAGGTAGTTTTATTTGAGAATTAAATAAAGAGAGTATAGTTCTCAAAACTAGCTCGATATTAACTAAAATTAATAAAAATATACCAACAGGCAAGGACATATACATCCATGCTAACTTCATGGCTTCAGTTTTTCCTCCAATCAAAGAAAAAGGAATTTTAATTGAAGAAGAACTAAAAATCCAACCTGCATTTATATGCTTAAGCCCCATTTCAAAACCTATTAACAAAACAGTAAATGAAATTATTAAAATACATCCATAACATTAAAAATCGAGCCACTTCATCTGGCCATGGCAAAGCGTTATTTAAAACATATCTAAAAAAAACTTGAAGAATAATAACTATCACCATTAGTAAAATAGCAATCCATGCAAGTTGACGTCCTATTCGAAGAATAAAAGTATTAATTTTTTCTAAAATTTTAAAAATTAACATTAATGATTTAGTAGTAAAATTCACAACTCAAGCTATTTTAATAATTTAATAATTTCAACTTTAACAAAGTATTTTAAATTATATATAAGATATTTGAACTTTTTAGTTTATGATGTTATTAAGATTTTTTACCACTGAAGTTAGATCTATAAATCTATAATAAAATGGCAGAAAAAAAGAAAATATTAGTTATTCAAAAAGTTCATGACAAAGGAATGGAACTAATAAAAAACCATCCTAGTTTTGAAGTAGATGTAACTGACGATACTTCTGAAGAAAATTTAAAGACAAAAATTCAAAATTGTGATGGAGTATCTGTTAGAATTGCAAAATTATCTGGTGAAGTAATGAAAGAAGCAAAAAATTTAAAAATTGTTTCAAGGCACGGAGTTGGATATGACAATATAGACCTAAAATATGCAAAAGAAAAAAATATTAATATAACAATTACAACAAATGCAAATGCTGTAACTGTAGCAGAGCACGTTATGTTTAATCTTCTTAATATTTCAAAAAGAAAAGATTTATTTGATAAAACTGTAAGAGAAGGAAATTTCAAAGATAGAAATAAACTTCCAAAAACAATTGAATTATGGAAAAAAAATTTTTTAATAGTTGGTTTTGGTAGAATCGGTCAAGCATTGATCAAAAGATGTTTGGGTTTTGAAATGAACGTGTATGTTTTTGATCCATATGTTTCAAAAGAAAAAATTGAATCTTTAGGAGGAAAACAAGTAGAAGGTCTTGAAGAAACGGTAAAATCTATGGATGTAATTTCTCTACATATGCCTTTAACAGAAAAAACAAAAAATTTAATTAACTATAATTTATTAAAAACAATGAAAAAAAATTGTATTATAATTAATGCAGCAAGAGGTGGGATAATTAAAGAAGTTGATCTTGATAAAGCATTAAATGAAAATTTAATATATGGCGCAGGTATAGATGTTTTTGAAAAAGAACCACCCGATATTAATAACCCTCTTCTAAAGAATGAAAAAGTTTTTCTAAGTCCTCATACTGCTGCATTCACGGAAGAATGCATGATTAGAATGGGTATAGAAACTATTCAAAATATTATTGATTTTTTTGATGAAAAATTAGACAAATCTAAAATTGTAAAATTATAATATGAAAATAAATTTAAAAAATTTTGGTTTATTAGAATTTTTAGTTATTAGTTCAGCTTTATTTGTTGTTGGTATGCTGATATGGACTGCCAGCACAAGACCGGCTGTCGAAGCAAAAGCAAATCTTGTCAAAGAAAACCATAATAAAGTTGTAGATTTTATAAATAACGAAGTAAACAATTGTGGCAACGCTGATGAAAATAAAAAAACTGTTTGGGGTGATCCCTGTAATGGTGAATGGTTAGCAGATAAAGTTGTATCTTATATAAATAATAATTTAGAAATAAAAAATCCATTTTCTGATGACACGAAAGTTAAAACTGATCCAGATCCAAGAATTAAAGCTGAAGGAAAAGCTGGACAAACTGTTGAGATGGGTGTTATTTTTTTAATGTCTTCAAACTTTTTACCTGAGCCTGGATCAGAATGGATTGTTGGAACGTGTTTTAAGTCTCCATGCGTCGCTGCGGGAAATAACGAGTTAACTTCAATTTATAGATAATTAATTATTAAAAATTTCAATATTAGATTTATTTAAAGTATCATTCAGATACTTATATCCCATCTTAGCATATTCAAATGGGTTTGCTTTAGCCGGATCTTGTTCGGCTTCAACGACAAGCCATCCTGAGTAGTTTGTTTCCTTTAAGATATTAAATAATGACTGGTAATCTATGCAACCATCTCCTGGAACTGTAAATGCTCCTTCTATAAATGCTTCTCTAAAACTTAAATCTTCTCTAAGAGATTTATCCAAAATATTTTTTCTAATATCTTTGCAATGTATATGGATAATTTTTTCACTATAATCTTTTAAAATTTTTTTTGAATCTCCTTGAGCAAAAAGCATATGGCCAGTATCCAATGTTAGTTTTACACTATCATGGGTATTTTCAAGTAATCTCTCTGTATCCTCTTGATTTTCTATAACGGTTCCCATGTGGTGATGATAAGCTAATGGCATTCCTTGATCTTCTAGATATTTTCCCATTTCAGATATTTTTTTGTAATAATTTTTTGACTCTTCTAAATCCATCTTTGGTCTAGTTGATAATTTTCTATTTGGATTTCCTTGTATTGAGCCAAAAACTTCAGCAAATACTATGCAAGGAGCGTTGCAATCCTTAAATAATCTCAACTGATGCTGAATAGATTTTTTTTCATCATCAACAGTATTTTTTCTTAAATTTGCTCCATACCAACCTGAACACAAGTTTAAATTAAATTTTTTCAATTTGGGTATTAATTCTTCTGGCGTTTTAGGAAATTTACCACCGGACTCAATTCCTATAAAGCCTGCTTGACTTGCTTCAGACAAACACTGTTCCAATGTAGTATTACCTCCAAGTTCTGGCATATCATCATTGCTCCAAGCTATTGGTGCTATTCCTAATTTTACTGACATCTCGTATATTTTTGCTAAGATATAAAATCATGACCTCAATTCAATCAAAAAAATTATTTTTGGGAATAGTTGGTGGTGGACCTAAATCTTGGATAGGCCATGTTCACAGAATAGCATCTAGATTTGATAATCATTATGAAATAGTAGCTGGTGTGTTTTCTAGAAATCCAAAACTATCAAAAATGTTTGGTAAAAGCTTAGGAATTTCTTCAGATAGATGTTACTCAAATTATAAAGAAATGGCGGAAAAAGAGAGCGAGAAAAAAAATGGTATAAATGTAGTATCAATAATGACACCTCCTGCTAGTCATCAAATAATTGCAGAACAATTTATAAACAAGAATATACATATTATTTCAGACAAACCTTTTGCAGGGAATTTACATCAAGCAAAAAAATTATATAAAAAAATTAAATCGAATAAAAATATTAAATATGCGTTAACTCATAATTATTCAGCTTACCCTATGGTAAGGCAGGCTAAACAAATGGTTGAAAAAGGAAAAATTGGAAAAATTGAATATATAAATGTTGAATATGTACAAGATTGGCTAAAAGGAATTAATTTAACAACAAAAAATGCAAAAAAAATTCTTAAATGGAAAATAGATAAAAAAATAGTTGGAACTTCCGCTGTTTTAAATGAAATTGGGTCACACGCTTATCATTTGGCAATTTACATTTCTGGTTTAAAAGGAGATAAAATTTTTGCTGACATTAAAAATTTTTCAAAAAAAATAAAAGGCGATGCCAATGCGCAAGCTATGGTTAATTTCAATAATGAAGCTAAAGGGATGTTTTGGATAAGTTCTGTTCCAAGAGGTGGCGTTTATGGTTTAAAAATTAGAGTTTTTGGCTCTAAAGGAAGTTTAGAGTGGGCTCAAAATAACCCAGGTTATTTAAGGTTTAACCCTGCTAAAGGAGCTGTAAGATTATTAGAGAAAGGATTTTTTGAAGCTGATTTTTCAAAAAAATTCACAAGAGTTAAGTATGGTCATCCTGAGGGTTATTTAGATGCTTTCGCAAATATATATAAAGAATTCGCTAAATCATTAACTACAAAATCAAAGAAAAGACACTTTTATCCCAATGAGGATGAAGGTCTCGAAACTGCTAAATTTATAGAGGCATGTAAAATTTCTTCCAAAAGAAAAAAATGGGTAAAAATATGATAAATATAGCCTTATTTGGTCTAGGAAGAATTGGGCAAATGCATGCCAAAAATTTGAATGACCATCCAGAATTTAATTTGAAATATGTTTTTGATTTAGACAAAAAATTATCAAAAAAGATATCTAATAAATTTAAGTGCTTATCAATCGAACATCCTAAAATCGCTTTTAGAGATAAAAACATTAAATCTATCTTTATAGCAACAAGCACACCTACACATATCAAGTTTATTAATGAGGCAGCTAAATATAAAAAGGTTATATTTTGTGAAAAACCTTTAGATTTAAATTTAGAAAAAATAAATAAATGCAAAAAAAATATAAAGTTAGAAAAAATAATTATCACAAGTAGAGATCCCGCCCCACCACCAATTAGACTGCTAAAACAATCGGGTACAATATTTAAAGATATGATGATTCACGATTTTGACCTTTCAAGATTTTATCTTGATAAAGATGAATTTAATTTTGTATTTGCTACAGGTAGCAATATTTCGGACAAAAGATTCAATAAATATAATGATTTTGAATTAGCTACATGTGTTATGAAATCAAAAAAAGGTGTTCAGTGTGTCATAACAAACTCAAGACATTGCAGTTTTGGTTATGATCAAAGAGTTGAACTTTTTGGAAGTAAAGGAATGATTATTTCTGACAACAAAAGAGATTTAGAAACAAAGTTATATATAAAAAATGCTACAAACATTAATAAACCCTTGATGTATTTTTTTATTGAAAGATACCAAAAAGCTTACAAACTTCAGCTAGATGATTTGGTGAGATTGATTAAAAATAATTCTAAGCCTCTTGCAGATTTTGAGGATGGTAGAAGATCTTTAATTTTGGCAGAAAATGCCATTAAATCTTTAAAAACAAAAAAATTTGAAAAAGTAAAATTCAACTAGAAGTAGAAATAAATTGTCTTTACTGCATAGCTAATATTTAAAAATCAAATGTCAATATTATTTAAATCATGTTAGTTTTCCGATTTAAAAGTTAATTGACAACAACAAAAGAGGTAAATTAATGAAAACATTAAAAAATGTTTTGTTGACATTGGCTGCATGGGCAATGATGTCTATGTCTGCTTTGGCGACAGATGTAATCGTTGTTTCGCATGGTCAAGCTAACGACCCTTTCTGGTCAGTAGCTAAGAATGGTGTTGATAGTGCTTGTAAAGATATGGGAATATCTTGCAAATACACAGCTCCAGGAACTTTTGACATGGTTGAAATGGCAAAATTAATTGACAACGCAGTCTCCCAAAATCCAAAAGGTATTGTAATTACTTTGCCAGATGCGGCCGCTTTAGGAAAATCTGTTAAAGCTGCAATAGCTGCTGGTATACCGGTAATTTCAATGAACTCTGGTTCAGATGACTATGCTTCTTTAGGTATCAGCGCTCACGTTGGACAAACTGAGTTTGAAGCTGGAGTTGGTGGCGGACAAAAAATGAAAGCTGCCGGTGGAAGTAAAGCATTGTGTGTTAACCATGAAGTTGGAAACGTTGCACTTGATAGAAGATGTGCGGGTTTTAAAAAAGGTTTTGGAGGAAGTGTTGATATATTAGGTACTTCTAACGACCCAACAGAGATTAAAAAAGCTGTTGCTGCAAAACTAAGTGGAGGATATGACACTATTCTTACTTTAGGTGCTGGTTTATCTGGCGAAGCAGCCCTTGCAGCTTTAGAAGATGCTGGTAAAGTTGGGAGTGTTAAATTAGGTACATTTGATATGTCGCCTGATATGTTAAAAGCTGCTGCTGCAGGTAAAGTAGAGTTTTTAATTGACCAACAACAATACCTACAAGGTTACCTACCTATTGCTATTTTTGCACAGTATATGAGATGGGGAACAATGCCAGCCGGTGTAGTTATGACCGGACCTGGATTTGTAACTCCTGATAATGCTAGCAAAGTAATTAAGTGGGCAGCTCAAGGTTATAGATAAAATATAATTTAAAGGCCTGACTAAAATTTAGTCAGGCCTTTTTTCAATAAAATTATTATAAATGTCTGAAAAATCTAAAAGCCTATTATCAAAAAAAGATTTTAATAAAGACGAAAGACTTCAAAAAGTTTCAAAATTAAAAGTTTTATTAAATAGACCAGAGTTGGGAGCTCTAGGTGGTTCCATTCTTGTGTTTATATTTTTTGGTATAGTTGCGGGTGATACTGGAATGTTTAGTGCTTACGGAATTTTAAACTTTTTAGACGTTTCTGCAAATTTAGGAATTATTGCAATTGCGGCTGCGATGCTAATGATTGGAGGTGAGTTTGATCTTTCAATAGGTTCAATGATTGGTTTTGCTGGAATCTGTATAGCAATACCTGCAATCTATTGGGGTTGGCCATTATGGGTGAGTATTATGTTTGCTTTAGCTATGGCTGTACTAGTTGGATACTTCAATGGTATTTTGGTAGTTAGAACTGGACTACCGTCTTTTATCGTTACATTGGCAATGTTATTTATTTTAAGAGGTGCAACTCTAGCTATTACTAGATTAATTACTGGAAGAACCCAAGTCCCAGGTTTAAGAGTATTAATTGAAAATGATCCTATTGCATGGATATTTGCCACCGATACATTTAAATGGTTATTTTCATGGTTAGGATCGATGAAATTAATTCAATTAAGAACTGATGGAACTCCCTTAGCAACAGGAATTCCTCCTTCAGTAATGTGGTTTGTCGCACTTACAATTTTTGCAACTTGGATTTTAATGAAAACTAGATATGGAAATTGGATTTTTGCATCTGGTGGTGACAAAGTTGGAGCTACTAATGTAGGAGTGCCAGTTGGTAGAGTTAAAATAAGCTTGTTTATTGGAACAGCTGTTGCTGCTACTATTTTTGCATGTATTCAAGTATTAGATGCTGGATCTGCAGATACAATGAGAGGAACTCTTAAAGAACTAGAGGCGATAGCGGCTGCAGTTGTTGGAGGCTGTTTACTGACAGGTGGGTATGGCTCAGCAATCGGAGCTGCATTTGGTGCATTAATATTTGGAACAGTATCAATGGGTATTTTTTATACGGATGTGGACACCGATTGGTTTAAAGTTTTTTTAGGAGGAATGATGTTGATAGCAGTAATATTTAATAATTACATAAGAAGAAAAGTTACAGAAAGCAAATAATGTCTGAATTTTTAATTCAGTTTAATAGTATAAGTAAATTCTTTGGAAAAGTAATTGCTCTTAAAGACGTAACAATGAAAGTTAAAAAAGGAGAAATAATGTGTCTTCTTGGTGATAACGGTGCTGGTAAATCAACATTAATAAAAACCTTGTCAGGAGTTCATAAGCCAGACGACGGAGAAATAATTGTTGAAGGAAAAAATACAATTTTTGACTCACCAAAAGATGCTTTGGATATGGGTATAGCAACTGTTTATCAAGATCTAGCTTTAGTGCCTTTAATGAGCGTTACTAGAAACTTTTTTATGGGTAGAGAGCCTCAAAAAGGTATTCCTTTTTTTAAAACTTTTGACATAGATAAAGCAAATAATATAGCAGCAGAACGTATGGGACAAATAGGAATTGATGTAAGAGATCCTTCTCAAGCTGTTGGAACGATGTCTGGAGGAGAAAGGCAATGTCTTGCAATTTCAAGAGCAATATATTTTGGTGCAAAAGTTTTAGTATTGGATGAACCAACTTCTGCTCTAGGAGTTCATCAAGCTTCAGTTGTTTTAAAATATATTGTTAAGGCGGCTTCTCAAGGTTTAGCTGTTATTCTAATTACACACAATGTTCATCATGCCTACCCTGTTGGAAATAGCTTTACTGTTTTAAATAGAGGAAAAAGTTTAGGTACTTACCCTAAAAAAGATCTATCAAGAGAAAAATTATTAAGCATGATGGCAGGCGGTGAAGAACTAGACAAACTTGAAGTTGAACTTCAAGAAATGGATAGATTTAATAAAACAAATTAATTTTTTTCAAATAAAGTTGGAAACATTTTGCCACCTAATTTATCTCCGTCTTTATAGCCAGCTTCTTGCATCGCTTTTCTATAATTATAACTTGTCCAATCTCCCGCGTAGCTAATTATTGCATTTTCTTTTGCTACTCTTAAAGTATAGCGACTCAATGTTCTCTTTGGAATTGAAGAACTAAGAGTTCCATGAAGTGTTTTCATATCAAATATAACACAGTCCCCTGGCTCACAATCCCATTTTAGAAATTCGTATTTTTCTTTATTGCCTAAAATATCCGGAGGTAATTCATATTTTTTTCCATTTACAATACATTCATTACCTTCAACTTTGTGTCCGTCTTTAAAAAGAACTCTTAAAAAAAGTTTATTCCATAAATGAGAACCTTTAACCCAAGCCACACCTTCATCTTTACCAGTAGCTTGTAATGGCAACCAAAGAACACACATGGTGCCCTCCATATCAAAGTAACTCACATCATGATGAAAGGGAGTAGTTGATTTTGATCCAGCTTCTCTTAAAAACCAATTATCCATAACAAGATTTATTGTTTTTGCAGACATTAATTCTGATGCAATTTCAGCGTATGGCGAATTAAAAACGAAATCTTTAAATTCAGGAACTAAATCCCAGGTCCAATAATCCTCTAAATAGACAGGAACGTTTGATTTTAAAGTGTGTGATTTAAACCTGGGACTTGGATTTTTTATATCTTTTTCAATTCCTCTTTTTAAAATTTCTATCCACTTGATATCAAATATATTTTTAAGAAAAATAGCTCCATCTTGATTAAATTTTTCTACGTCTGCTTTTGAGATAAGTGTGCTCATAATAATATATCTATGCTGTACTAATATTAATACTGTTTGATTTTTTTACTAAATAAATTCCAATTATTACAGCTAAAAGTGCTATCAACACTTTTGAAGTAATTAGTTCTTTTAAAAAAATATAACCAAGAATAATGCCAAAAATAGGAATTAAATAAGCTACTTGAGCTTGGAAAACCAATCCATTGTTTTTTAATATTTTAAATCTAAGCAGCCAAGCTAAACCAGTTGCTACCACTCCAAGATAAACAAGTGATATGGTTGAATCTATGCTCGGATTTAAATTCCAAGGTTTTTCGGTAAAAGCAGAGATAGGAATTAAAAATAAGGTTCCCCATATTAATATTGATGCTGTCACGTTTTCATTCTTTTTATCACTTACTTTTAAAGTCAATAATCCGCCGATCACATAAAAAGTTGAACCAACTAAGATTAGAAGAGCATAAGTAAAATTATTTTCATTAATTAAAAGATTATCTGAAAAGAGAAAAACTATTCCTGAAAAACCAACAAGGACTCCAAGAATTTTTATTAAATTAATTTTTTCATTTTTGGTAAAAATATGAGCTAGAACAGTAGCGCTTAAAGGTGTGCTTGCCATTAATATTGCAGCCAAATTACTTTGAACCTTTTGAACTCCATATGCTATTAAAAAGAAAGGAATAACCAAGTTTATCATTCCAATTGCAGCAAACCAATACCAATCTTTTGAAAATGCTTCAATTTTTATTTTTTTAATTAAACATATTCCAACAACGGGAATGGCTCCAAAAAAAGTCCTTAATAAAGCTATTGTAACTGGTCCATAAGAGTAAGTTGCTATTTTAATATTAAAAAAAGCTGAAGACCATATCAAAGCTAAAATTGCAAGTAGTGCATAATCTATAATTTTTGGCTCTCTCATAAAACAATATCCTCTTCAATTCCTTCTGTAAGTTTAATTAATTGTTTGTAGCTAATCTTAAAAATTGAATTAGGATGTCCTGCTGCAGCATATACATTTTCATATCGAGAAAATGAAGAATCTATTAATATTTTAATTTTATTCAAATGAGCCACTGGAGAAACTCCTCCTATTGAAAAACCAGTTTGATTTTTAACCTGATCGGCATCTGCCATAGAAACATCTTTCATATTTAATATTTTCTTTACTTTGTTTAATGAACATCTCTTATCGCCTGCAACTAAACATAAAATAAAACTTTCTTCTGTTCTTAAAAGTAAACTTTTAACTATCGCTCCAACTTCACAATTTAAAGATGTGGCTGCATCAATTGCTGTTCTGGCTGAGTTTTTTAAAATTTCCACCTTTAAAGTGGAATCAAAGTCTTTTAAAACTCTAACAACTCTTTTTACTGATTCGGAGTTTAATAAATTTTCCATTCTACTAATAATTGTAATAAATTGTGATTCGATAATTTCATTTTCATTACTATTTATCTATGTGATAAATGCATAGGTGATATCTCAATAATAAACAATATTAATCTATAATTTTTTGGTATTAAAAACTCACAAAATTTAGTAGGAGAAGGAAAAAAAGTATGAGCTCAAATCAAGTTTTAAAATTAATGAAAGATAAGGAAATTGAGTATGTAGATTTAAGATTTACAGACCCAAGAGGTAAGTTGCAGCACTTAACAATGGATGCAACAATTGTAGATGAAGAAATGTTAAATAATGGCGTGTTCTTTGATGGGTCTTCAATTGCAGGATGGAAAGCAATTAATGAATCTGACATGATTTTAAAACCAGATTTAAATAGAAAAATCATTGATCCATTTACTTCGCATAATACTCTTATTCTCTTTTGTGACATTTTAGATGCTGTTAAAAAAAATTCATACGAAAGAGATCCACGAGGAATAGCTAAAAAAGCTGAAGCTTATTTAAAGTCTTCAGGTATTGGAGATAAAGCTTATTTTGGACCAGAGCCAGAGTTTTTTGTGTTTGATGATGTTCGTTACAAAAATGACATGAATGAAACTAGTTTTGCCATTGATAGTATTGAAGGTCCTTATAATACAGGAAGAAAATATGAAAATGGAAATATGGGCCATCGTCCAGGAATTAAAGGTGGTTATTTTCCAGTTCCCCCTGTTGATAGCGCTCAGGACATGAGAGGAGAATATTTAAAAGGTTTAAGAGATGTTGGTGTTAAAGTTGAAAAACATCACCACGAAGTAGCTCCTAGTCAGCATGAGCTTGGGATGTATTTTCAAACACTTGTAAATCAAGCAGACAACGTTCAACTTTACAAATACGTAGTGCATATGGTTTCTCATTCGTTTGGTAAAACCGCAACATTTATGCCAAAACCTGTCAAGGGTGATAATGGTTCTGGAATGCACACTCACCAATCTATATGGAAAGGTAAAACTCCAATATTTTCCGGAAATAAATATGCAGGATTATCAACTACTGCTTTACATTACATTGGCGGAATATTAAAACATGCAAAAGCTATCAATGCTTTTTCAAATTCAACAACGAACAGTTATAAGAGGTTAATTCCAGGTTTTGAAGCACCAGTATTATTAGTTTATTCAGCAAGAAACAGATCTGCTTCTTGTAGAATTCCGATAACATTAAATAAAAATGGTGCCAGATGTGAAGTTAGATTTCCCGATGCCGCAGGGAACCCTTATCTAGCTTTTTCTGCTATGTTAATGGCAGGACTAGACGGAATTAAAAATAAAATTGATCCAGGCAAACCTCTTGATGAGGATTTATATGCATTGCCAGAAAATAAAGTAAAAAACATTCCTACAGTTTGTGGTTCACTGAGAGAGGCTATGGAATGTTTGGATAGAGATAGAGACTTTTTAAAACAAGGTGGTGTATTTTCTGATGATCAAATTGACGCTTTTATAGCATTAAAATTTGAAGAAATTTACAATCTTGAACACACTCCTCATCCAATGGAGTTTGAGATGTATTACAGTTCTTAAAAATTACTTTTTACTTTTTAAAATTTTATCGTCAGCTATTTTATTTTTGTTGGCGCCTTTTTTGATGGTGTATTCCAAAGTACCATGCGCACCAGCATCGACGGCTTTACGTTGAGTCCTGAAAAGTGCTTTTTCTTTCCTATTCTCAGCTAGCTTATTTGAGTGTTTTTCTAAATGTTTAGTATCTCTCATAATTCATATTATACCTTAAAGGACTCACCACATCCACACCTTTCTGTTTCATTTGGATTTTTAAAGATGAAAGTTGACGAAAACTCTTCTTTTTTATAATCCATTTCTGTACCCAAAAGGTACATTGTTGCAGCAGGATCTATATAAAGTTTAACTCCTCTGTCCTCAATAAGTTCATCGTTGGGATTAATTTCTTTTGCGTACTCCATAACATAAGACATGCCAGCACATCCGCCAGATTTAACCCCTACTCTAACACCAATGGAATTATTTTCAGCCGAAGACATAATTTCTTTTATTCTTTTTGCAGCATTTTCGCTTAGTGAAATAATTTGCTTTGTCATAAATTTAATTCTAGTTTTGCAGCTTCTGACATCATTGATTTGTCCCATGGAGGTTCCCATACCAAATCAAGTTCAACTTTATTTACTCCTTTAATATCCATTATACTATCTTTTACTTCTTTCGGCAAACTTTCGGCAACTGGACAGTTGGGAGTGGTTAAAGTCATTTTAACATTAACATCATTATTCTTAACAGCTACATCATAAATTAATCCTAGTTCATAAATATTTACTGGAATCTCAGGATCATAAATTTTTTTAATTTCTGTAATTACTTTTTCTTTTAAATCCATACACTTATTAGAAAACCTATTGTTAATAAAATTCCAGTTAAAAAATGTATTCCAATTGTTGAAACATTCACAATTAATAATTCGTATGGAAGCTGTTCAACGTTAGCATCATCTTTTTCCCATTCATCTAACCAGCTCTTACCCTTCTTTAATGCAAAATGAAAGAGAAAGATTGGCAACAATGCTATTGATGCTACTGGATTAATCTTTATAGCACCAAATGCAATGATTGCAAAAGCTATAATCATAGAATATTCCCAAACCTTGAATGGAATTCTATAATTAGCTTTTTCACCTGGGCCTGCAAGCCTAACAACCCAACTATTTTTATTGGTTGCTTTATCAGCATTATAGTCTTGGAAACAATTAATAAATAAAACCAAAGCAATGAATATTCCAACTGGAATCGAAAATAGTAATGTAGTAAATAAATCGACAGACTGATTCTGCATATATGCAGCACCATAGACCATTACAGGCCCAAATCCTAAAAATACAGCAACATCACCTAGACCATTATAAGATAATCTTAAGAATCCTGTATACATTATACCCAAAAAGACTCCAATTAATCCCAAATACATTAAAGGCGATAACGCAAAATAAGCA
>LUMJ01000210.1_pt2 | contig 31968 bp, 39 predicted proteins | sample 729631 | NCBI WGS metagenome assembly LUMJ01 (sample SAMN03860266, study PRJNA289734) | marine metagenome | biome: seawater column; feature: ocean; material: water; isolation source: Red Sea water column Station 22 - depth 500m | place: Saudi Arabia: Red Sea | collected 2011-10-15 | depth 500 m
CCTCAACTGGCTCTACGGTTTCCTCAACTGGCTCTACGGTTTCCTCAACTGGCTCTACGGTTTCCTCAACTGGCTCAGCAAAGAATGCAGAACTTGTAGTAGACAGTGGTTTTGTTTCATTATCTGGTTTTGGTTTTGTTTGAGATAATACAGGTTTTTCCTCGTGATTAGAATCACCAAGATTAGGTAAATCGCCTAAATCATCTGACGTAACTTTGTTTTTGTCAATTCTAATATAATGATGGTCATATGCTCGGAAGTATATCACATTTTTTCCAATTCTTACCTTCTCTAGAGCATTATACAGTGTCATATACTTAGCACCATGGCCTAAATTATTTGCAAGAGTATCACGATCTACAACTTCACCCAGACTTATTGTCTTACCATTATCAGTGTGTTGTTTTATTTTCAAAATAAGATGACTTGGATCATATGATACTTCAGAAATCAAATAATCTGCCCACTTTGCCATTTCAAAAAACATTACATCTATCCCCTAAATAAGCAATGAGTTTTACAAATATTTAGAATAGGATAAGTTAATCCTTAAAGGGTCCAAAAAGTTTATTTCTTTATTGAAAATAAAATTTGATTCAACTGAATATCTGAATAAATTAAAAACAAGTAATTCATATTTCCATACCTTTATCAATAGGGAATCTTTGGCGGTTGGTGTTATTTTTTTAAAACCTGGTGAGAATGATACACAAGATCCGCATGATTCTGATGAAATTTACTACATTCTAGATGGAAACGGTTTTCTAGAAATTAACAATGAATCTTATCGTATAAAAAAAGGACATGTCTATTTTGTCGCAAAAGATGTTCCACACCACTTTTATGGCAACACAAAAAATCTTTCAGTTCTGTATTTTTTTGGTGGTTCTGATTCCTAGGAAAGGAATTTTACGTTTCTTCCTACAACCATGATTTTCTTTTCTGCTATGAGTTTCACAGCTTTAACATATGCTTTGTGTTCTTTTGTCAGTATTCTTTTTGATAATGTTTCTTCAGTATCATCGTTTTTGATTTTCACTGTTTCCTGAACAATAATTGGTCCAGTATCTACACCCTCATCCACAAAATGAACAGTGCAACCTGAATGACTTACACCTGACTCAATCGCTTGCCTTTGCGCATCTAGTCCCGGAAATGCAGGTAGAATAGAAGGATGAATATTTAGTATTTGATTTTTAAATTTTTTAATGAATTCTGGACTCAATATTCTCATGAACCCTGCAAGACAAATCAGAGAATTTTTTCGTGTAATATCGTATTTATTCAGTACACGTATTATTCTTTGGTCATATTCCCATCTTGTTCCTTGAAACCCCTTACTTTCCACAATTTCAGTTTGCACACCAAGTTTTCTTGCAATCTTTAATCCCTTTGCAGAGGGTTTATTCGAAATAACTATTGTTGGTCTAATTGGAATGTTTTGTTTTTGTACCGCATTAAGTATAGATTTCATGTTGCTACCTCTCCCAGAGATTAAAATTGCGAGTTTAAGCAACACTTGATTTAGTTTCGTTCATAAAATAAAGCTATAGATTACCATGGTTTATCATCAACTAATTTTGGTTCATTATCTATAATTTCAAATCCCATGATATCCAATGTTTCTTTGGCGGTTGGGGTGTTCCTTTCTAAGATTTGCTTTGCAAGATCAATACGTGATTTCATGTCCATATTCTGACCAATTTTGTATTTCCCCTTCAATGATTCAGAAATTATTTTGATTACAACAACTTCATCTAGTACATCCATCTCAGGTTTAATTGGCTCATATCCACCTTCAGGCTGATATTTTTTCATCAAACCGTTTAGTGCAGTAGTTTTTTCTTCTTTGTCTGAAACAATGCTAGCATTACCTTTTATCACAACGCTAATGTACAAAGTGTCAGCTAAAGAGGCATCTGTCGGATCTGAAAAATATGATGGTAAAAATTCTAGACTTTTATCAACCTCAAATCCTACTTTTTGATTTCGTCGAATATTATCAAGTTTTTCACCCCTAATATGAGAATGCATGTAAATTGCATCATTAAGAAATACAAAATTCATTGGGATGATTTGCGGATATCCATCCCCATCAATGCTTGAAATTCTGCCAGTTTGTTGAGAGCTTAAGAATTCAATGATCTTTTCTTTTGATTTTATTTCTAATTTTCCAAGTAGCTGCATTATATTTTACTTATTTTGTTCTTTAAAATAAGGTATTACATGACTGGCAAATTTATCAATTGAACCAAAATAGTTTTTGCCCCAAAACCTGATTACAAAATGATTCACACCCGCTTTGATGAATCTCTCAAATATTGGGATTATATCATCAGGTGTCCCAACGCCAGTAGATGATCTTGCAATTGCATCAGGAATTTTTGTTGCAGCCTCACGCATCTTTACTATCCATTCTTGGTTTGACATAGAATATTCTGTAAAGTATTTTACAAAGTCGAATCCTTCAATTTCTTTTAATTCATGTACTCTAAGTACTTCTGGTTTAAACAGACTAACTTTGACAGCTTCTTTCATCCTAGCCCAAGATTCTTCAGCATCATCCGAAAAGTAAACATCAATATCTAATGCCATCTGAAAGTTGTCTTTTTCTTCCTGCGTCCTATTGTTTTCATTCATAGATGTTTCTATTTGTTTTTTATGATCCTCGAATAATTCTGGAGTGTATCCTATTGGTAACCAACCATCGCCATATTTTCCTGTTAGCTTTAATGTTCTCTTCCCACCAGAGGCCATGTACGTTGGCGGATATGGTTTTCTTATTGGAGGAGCCTGAAGGCAAGCAGATTCTAATTTGTAATATTTACCTTCAAAGTCTACAGTGTTATCTGGTGTTGAATGATATAATTTTTTGATTACTTGTATTTGTTCTTCCCATTTTGAAACCGGTTTCTCAAATGGTATACAAAACTCTTTCAGGTTTTGAGCCTCGCCAGCACCTATTCCTAAAATTGCTCTCCCCTTTGAAACCCTGTCTAGTGTAATTGCTGCTAATGCAATATTTGATGGGTGTCTTCTAATTGCATCAGTAACACATGTTCCTAATTCCACATTGTTAGTAACTGCAGCTATTGCTGATAGCATAACCCAGGGGTCCAGTACAATTGCGTTTTTCCATTGAGGGACATTTGTGTGGTCCATGTAGAAAATAGAGTCATAACCAGTACGGTCAGCCAGCATACAAGCAGTTAAAATTTGATCCTCAGAATAACCCGCTCTGGCAACGTTTAATCCATTTTGTATTCCAAATTTTAGCATCTCACATTAACACCAATAAAATTCTTAAACTCCAATCTTAATAAGTCTCACAAAGATGAGTTGAACCTAATTCATGTTATTGAGTTAAGGATTAAAGATTGCCATCATTGATGGCATTAAGACATTTGATAACATCTTCTTTGGAAATTGGGATTGGGTTTGGATTAAGATGACCCTTATCTGTCATTACAACATCAGCTGCCTCCTCAACAGGAGCCTTTAACTTCATTTTGTCAAAACCGAGTTTCTCAATAACCTGTTTGAATTTTTCATAGAAAATTGAATTGTTATGTTTATGCGCTATAGTTGTACATGAAGATAAAGAATATCCATGAGCGACACCCTCGTTCGAGAATACATATGATAATGCATGCCCTAGTGTTGTAGAACAGTTTCCAAAACCCATACCAGAAAGCATAGAACCGTAGGGGTAATTTTCAGGTTTATCATTCATAATTGCATCATATAATACATCAAATGCTTGTTTACACATGGTTCTTGTTAGATCATTTCCCAGCTTACTATCATAACCTTCGGTTGCTTGTGCACAAGCATCACATACAGAGTTTTTAACTATTTGTTCCGGTGTCCCATCCATAAAATATGAATCAATTATTGCACGATCAGCAAGAAATCTTTCTTCAGGGCCAAGAAGTTTTTTCTTACCATCAAACTTTAAAACGCAATAAGTTGTCATTTCAGCCCCTGTACCAAAAGTTGTAGGGATTAAAATCTTCTCTACACCAAATTCCGCTGAAGCGTATTTTACAACATCCATAGAACTTCCGCCGCCAAGACCAATTAACGCTGATGGATTTTTTCCCTTGTACTCAGCTACAACAGAATTTACATCATCAATAGATGGTTCTGGTTTAACTTTATCAAATAACATATAATCCTGTATGCCCATTCTATCTAGCCACTTACCAGATAGTTCAGGTGGTGCAGTTGTTACTACCAAAGCATTTTTTGGATATTCAGCCTCAGATAGAGAATTCTCACCAAACTGAATTATTTTTGGTATCCTAACTGTATGCATATTTTATTCAAATTACGTTTATTATTATATCTTACAAATCAGTATAAACTTAAGTCGTTTATTTACAGTAGATTTGCAAATTGATCATTAAAAATTTTAAATCCCTGGCAACTACAAAGGCAAAAAAAGGTGCATTGGAAATATTAGAAGCTGGATACGCTGCAGCTCAGCCAAAGAATTTTTTAAGAAATTTTGTGAAGAAAAATGAGATCTGTTTAGGGAAAAAGCGTCTAATTTTATCGGATTATGAAAAAATTTTTGTTATAGCATTTGGAAAGGCGGCAGATTCAATGGCAAAAGTTGTGTCTGAAACACTTGATATTTCATATGGAATCGTTGTAATCCCACAATATTCCAAATCACTTTTGTCTAATAAAAAATTCAAAATATTTTATTCCGGTCATCCAATACCAGATAAAGAAAGTGCGAGAGCTGGAAAAGATGTACTAAAATTTGTTAATAATTGTTCGAAAAGAGATTTTATAGTTTTCTTGGTATCTGGCGGTGGTTCATCACTCCTTGCTTTACCTGATCAAATTACTCTATCTGAAAAAAAACGTGTTACCGAACTTTTATGGCGCTCTGGCGCATCAATTAACGAATTTAATTGCGTTAGAAAACACTTGTCACAAATTAAAGGTGGAAAACTCGTGCAAAAAATGAATAGTAATGCTTGCGCACTGATAATGTCAGATGTTGTGAACAATGATATATCAGTAATTTCTTCCGGTTGTACTTTTTATGATAAAACAACATTTTCCGATGCATTAAAGGTTATAACAAAATACTCTTTAGTAGAAAAATTTCCAAAAAAAGTGATCACACACATAAGGCAAAATTTGTCTAGTAAAGATATATTTCAAAAAAATCCAAGAATCAGAAATAAAATCATAGCGACTAATCGAGATTGCTTGGATGCTATGGCAGATAAATCACGTAGACTAGGCCTGAAAACCACAATATGCCCTCCAATATATCATGATGTTGCAACTTCTGCAACAAGACTTGTAAAAGTAATTCCAAATAGCAGGAAGTCTTGCATTATTTTCGGTGGTGAACCGACAGTTGATGTAAGAGGAAATGGAAAAGGTGGGCGTAACCAAGAATTAGTTCTACACATATTAAGACAAATTCAAAACTCCGAACATAAAGCAATAATTTCCTCGACTGCAACAGATGGTATAGATGGCAACACGGAATACTCCGGTGCCTTGATTGAAAATAATTCAATCGACACTCACAATATTTCTTATTATTTAGAAAATAGCGACTCCAATTCATTTTTCAAAAAGTATGGTGGATTGATAAAGACGGGATATACACATACTAACTTAATGGATTTTGGTTTAATTATGAGATACTAGATTATGACCAATCTTTTCTGTCTTTTTTCCAGATAATTTTTCCATCAATGTATGAATGATCTTTTTCTTCAAACACAGTATGCCATTTTCCATTGTGAGGGAAAATTGTGTTCAATTCCTTAACTTTCTTGTTTGTTGGTGGCTTATTCATTAACGCACCCCATTTCATATGTGGGACTTTTGGCATAACGTCATTGATATCAGTCATAACACATCAAGGAAAGATCCTTATTTAAAAATCATTATTTGTTTTATTAAATCATTAAACAAAACCCCTAGAGTCCCTAGAAGTAGACGTTTTATTCTTACCAGAAAGGTATTCCGTAGATATATTTTTTGTTGGATCTATCAAATGGTATTCCAATTTTAGATTTCTATGCCCCACTAACTGATTAATAAAATGAATTTTATCATCAATTATTTGGTTTAATGTTTTATGCTGCTGCATTAAAATTTCATACATTTCTTTTGAATCACACATTACATGTATCATATCGTAATCTTTTATGATGAAAACACCAAGACCCCAATAAATTCCCACATGAAGTGCGACAAATCTTGATTCTTTATTGTTTTTAATCTCTAATTTTCCACCTGAAAGGTATGCTGCAGGATGTTCTCTAATTTGGTTTGCTACTTCATTTCCAGTTTTTATTGACCATGAGTACTCCCTCAAATTACCATCAAAAAATAGTTCATGTTCCAACTGTCAACCAAAAAGGTGTTGTTTGTCTATATATTTTGAATATCTGGCTTAATGATCAAAACTTAAACTCATGATTCATGTCCGAATCTTGTACATTTTTTACAAAAATGGTAGATGAACTTGTAGAATTCTCCGAACATGACCCTGACCTATCTGATGGGATTAAATGGCTTGATGGACAAGCACAAAAAAAGGGACTCTCATTTTATGACATGGTTTTTGAAGTTTTATACAAGCATGACGTTAATTCAAAAGCAAAAGATTGGTTAAACTCTAGAAATTAATTCCTTTTTTATCATTCATTTCTTTTTTCTATAGGAGTATATTTACAGCCTTGTGGTCCAGCATATTTCCCAACATAAACAGCCTTTGGTCTATATAACATTGGTTTTGGTGCTGCCTCAGCAAACTTTTCTTCAATTATATGCGCAGCCCAACCAGCAGCCCTTGATATTGCAAATACCGGTGTGTTAAGATCCATTGGAATACCCAACATATAGTAAACCGATGCGCTATAAAGATCAACATTCGGAAAAATCTCTGTTCCCTTAGTTTTCTTCATCAATTCCGCTGTAACTTGTTCTACTTTTTTTGTTATGTGATACCATGGCTGACCAGTTTTTTTTGATAGTTGTTTTGACAGTTCCTCAAGTACGAGGGATCTAGGATCTACAGTCTTGTAAACAGCATGACCCATACCCATAATTCTTTCATTCCTAACAAATTTTTCTTTAATATAAGATTCTACATTATCTTCCGCTTCTATTTCAAGAAGCATCTTCATTACTTCATAATTAGCACCGCCATGTAGTTCTCCACTTAATGCTCCTATTGCTGCACTAGCTGCAGAATACATATGCGCACGTGTAGATGCAACCTCTCTGGCAGCAAATGTTGAAGCATTTAGTGTGTGTTCTGCATGCAAAATCAGGCAAACATCAAATATTTTTTCTATTTCTGGCTCAGGTTTTTTGCCACTCAGCATGTATAAAAAATTACCAGCGTGGCTTAGATTTGAATCTGGGTGTACAATATTTTTACTGCCACGAATCCTATGCCAACTCGAAACGATCGTAGGAACTTTAGATATGAGATTAGCGGCTCTTTCATAGCTAGCTTCTTTGTTTGAAAATTCCTGATCATAATAACCACCAAAAGCTGCAACAAATGCCTGCATCACATCCATAGGATCAGCATCTTTCCGCCAGTTACCCATATTCACTTGCATTTGTTTTGGAATAGATCTCAAGTCTGTAAGCATTTTGTTAAATATATCATATTGTTTTGTAGTTGGCAACTCATCATGAAGTAATAGATAACACGTTTCTTCAAAATTAGAATTCTTTGTCAGATCTAAAATATCATACCCACGATAAATCAACTTCCCCTTTTGCCCATCAATATATGAGATTTTTGTGTCTGCAACCTCTATGTTCCGCAGACCTATATTTTTTGTATCCATACATATTACAAGTAAAAGATTGGTTAAAAATCTACAATTCGAGGTGGTTTTATTCCATGATCAACTGTTCGTATAATGTTCGTTTCTGGCATGAAAATATAATCAAACATAGATAGGATACATTTTGCACCAAAAAGCACTATAGTTTACAGTATTTTTAAATGGAAATTTGGCTTCTTTCTATTTTACCATATTGTCTAATTCGTTAACTCTTGAAAATATAACGAAATTTTTACCTAAATTAACATGTCCCAGCAAGAGCGTGAACTAATGCAACTAGTTGATAAAATCATTCTGAATTCTAGCCCTAAAAAATTATTAGAGATTCAACAAATTGACAAAAACACTCAACTTGATGGGGTTTGGTTTTATGATATTTACACTTCACCAGATCAGTTACCACAAAAGCATAATATTTCTATAAACAATCATTTTAAAAAAAAACAGTAGATTACTATCCTTAATTTAAATGAGGGAAAATCAGCATATCGATAAAATGTCTCCCGGATCTACTAGTGAATCAATATCAAAAAAAAAAATAGGTAAAATTACAAAAACAAAGAAAACTAAAACCCTTTGTATCTCACATAAGGAAGATGCAGATGGTATTTCTTCTGCTGCATTAATCAAACAAGCCTTTGGTGGAGATTGTGTACTGGTAGATTATCCTGGATTAGAAGACGCATTAGAACCGCTTCGAAATGATGAAAAGCTAAAAAAACTATTTGTTTGTGATCTAGGATTAAACAAACAGAACAGTGATTATTTTGTTGATTTACTAACTGATTTAAGAAAAAAAAGTATTTCAGTAACCTATATAGATCATCATGATTTAGATTCAAAAATTATCAATAAGCTTAAAAAAATAAAAGTGAAAGTAATTCACGATATCACTGAGTGTACAGCGGTTCTTACCTACAATACATTTAAGAAAAAGTTAACAGAGCACTCTCCGTTTATAGCTGCATGTGCTGCTATAACTGACTATATGGAAGATAGACCAATAGCATCAGAACTTTTGCAAATGTATGACAGACAATTTGCTTTAATCAGTGCCACTGTTCTAACTTATAATATTGTAGGTCACCAAAAAGATGTTGACTATCTTTTGTATTTAGTAGATGAATTATGCGATTCAAAGTATCCTCATGAAATCCCTAATACATATGAATTTGCCCAAATTCAAGTGAAAAAACTTGCCGAAGTTCTATCAAAAGTTAGAGAATCAATGAAGACTGCAAAGAAGATAGCCTACATGGAAGTACTTGATTCAGGTGCAAGTGGAGCTGTTAACTTTGTACTTGGCCTTTCAGGAAAAAATGTGGGTGTTGCGTATAAGGAGCGTGTTGATAAGGGAATATACGCTGTATCAGTAAGAGGCTCTCCCGCATGCAAGACACATCTTGGTAGATTAGTCTCTTCTATTGCAGCTAACCTTGGTGGATCAGGTGGTGGTCATAACAAGGCATGTGGTGCGGTTATTCCAAAAGAAAAAATAAAAAAATTTTTGCAGGAAATGGACTTGAAGATTCGTAACTGAAGCCAAATTTCACGTCTGATGATGAACCAAGTGTAAATAATTTAGCTATATTTTCTACAGATATTTACTATCTATACTACCTATCTAAAACGAAACTGAACGTAGGCAATTATTATGAATATGGCACCACAAGAGTTAGAAAAAAATGCTAGTCGATATGCCTCAGATGCGATTAAATTCGATTCTCATGGCTCACGAGGAATGGCGATTGGAAACTATCAAAAGGCAATAGATTCATTGATAAAACTAACTCGCCTTTATCCAGATAGTAAAATAAACAAAATCTATTCAGAACGTATGAAATCATATCAAAATAGAATCAAAGCACTTCAGGCTACAAATGGTGTTGATGGTGAACCCATTGTGGATCCTACAACATTAACTGGTGAACAAAAGATGAACTATACAAAAACAAAAGAAAATGATTTTGAAAATATGGTGATGAAAGAAAAACCAGATGTTAAATGGTGTGATGTTGTTGGAGTTGATGACGCAAAAAATGCATTGCGTGAATCAATAGTTTATCCAACCAAAAGAGCTGATTTATTTCCATTAGGCTGGCCAAGAGGAATACTATTGTACGGTCCACCTGGTTGTGGTAAAACAATTCTAGCTGCAGCAACTGCAAATGAGCTTGATGGATATTTCATAAATGTAGATGGATCATCTATGATGAGTAAATGGCTTGGAGAAGCAGAAAAAAATGTTTCAAGATTATTTAAAATGGCTCATAATTATGCGAGTAGAGAGGGTAAGCCAGTAATTTTATTTATTGACGAGCTTGATTCACTTTTAGGCGAACGTACTAATGAAATAGGTGGTGAGGTAAGATCAAGAAACCAATTCTTAACTGAAATTGATGGCATTAACGGTAAAGGAAAAGATATGAATTTGTATGTAATCGGTGCAACCAATAAACCTTGGAGCCTTGATCATCCTTTTTTGCGTAGATTCCAAAAAAGAATTTATGTCTCACTACCAACACTTGAAGCACGAGAAAAACTTTTTGAATTATATACAAATCAGTTAAAACTTGACGGTAGAATTCGCACTCATACTTTAGCATCTATTTTTGATGGATATAGTGCTAGTGATATCAAAGATGTATGTCAAGCTGCCCAACTAAAAGTTGTAAATGAATTATTTAGTTCATCTGAATATTCAGAACCAATAGAAGGTGAAAATCCTACGCGACCACGAGAATTAATATTAAAGGATTTTAGAGAAATCATTAGTAGACGAAAACCAAGTGTCTCAATGGATATGATTAGAGCATATTACAAATGGAGCGAACAGTTTAAGGCACTATAACCATACTGCTGAAAATTTTAATTAAATAATATTGGAAAGTAATGACTCATTGCCTATTATTGTCCCATCAAGTGTCACAATTTTAGCTTCCAACACCTGTAGATTATCTAGTATCGGTGAAATTGATTTTTTATAAGATTTTTTATACGTTGAATAAAAATATCTGTTAAATGATGGTATGATAATTATTTCTAATTCACCTGTTTTAGAAGGAAAAATCTCTTGTTTTTTACATTTTATTGATACCCAAACTCTTTTGCCATTAACAACTGATTCCTTCTGGAAAAAAACCGGATGAACATGTCCCATTATAATTTTATTTATGTGTGAAAAATTTTCCGATGGCATTGTATGGCCATGAGTTAAAAGTACATCTTCAATAATTAGACCTTTTGAGGATGCAAATGTAATTCCTTCAGGGACAAGCCTTTCAATATTAGCATCATGATTTCCTGGTACTATAGTTATACCAATTTGCTCCTTTAGACCCTCAAAAAAAACTGGAACGACTTTCCATTCTGTTTTTGTTATTGACTTTATTCCAGATTTTATATCACCAAGAAGAATCAATGAATCAGATTTTGTTCTCTCTAAAATTTTTTCGACTTCTTTTATCGATTCCTCCACTGTTGTATTTTTCCCCAAAAATATGTTATTTTGTGATAGGTTACCTTCAAAACCTAAATGCAAATCTGTTATAACTAAACTTTTTTCTGCCCCATCAATTAGTAGTGCCGGATAATCTGGAACTATTTTGGTTTGAGGCATTAAAAATATAATCATCTTTTTTAATTAAATTCTTGTGAATATATCATCTGAAAAACTTAATTCTGTCCTATCTGAAAAACGTGTAAAACTTCATCTTTTTGAGCCAAGTAATAGAAAACTTTGGACTGTTGTTGGTCTCAAACACGAGTATTGGATTGACCCAGATTTAGATTTCTGTTCTTGCCCAGGATATTATTTTAATAAAATCAATGAAAAAAGGAAATGCTACCATTTAGAATCACTGGAAATAGCTAAAAAGGAAAATAAAATTGAAATAATAACATTCTCAGATCATGAATACAAAGATTTTATCGCTGGTTTACTTTCTGACATATGACATAATTAACAACTGTTGACTTTTTCTAACAGTTAGTTATACAAACAAATACTCTTTCTTTAGCATCTTGAAGACCAAATCTGTCAGGAATAATTCCAACAGTATATTCCATTTTATCATCATATAGAATATCAAATTGTGTAGTAACAGTAGCTGTATTATTTGGTTCAAGATTTAATACTGATAATTCACTGTCTCCATAACCAACAAACATTGCTTCATATTTGTTATTATCAATATCATAAAGAAAAAAATTTCCGCCTGTAATTTCCACTGTCTCGGTACCAGTGTTATGAGCAGTTATCTGTATTTGAAAGTAAATGCCTTCAGGTACTTCACTGACGTATAGACCTTTTGCCATTTGAGTTTCTTCAAATTTTTTATAATCTTCTGTTTTTTCTAGTTTTTCATAATTTGCAATATATTGTATATCAAAATTTACGCCGCCCACTTTTACTGGATCGCTAGATTCTGGCGTTAAAGTAATTGTTTGGTTTTCCAAAAATAAAATCATTGAAATACTAATTGATCCTATTACTATACCCAACAAAATAATAGTACTAATTCCCGCCATTTTACAAAATTAAATTATTTATGATTCGATAAAACTGTTTTTGATTATTTTACGATGCAGATGAAATATATGGCTAAACTTCATTTTTTAAAAACAGAGAGCATTTTTGGTAACGCGTCTGCAGAAGTTGATTGAATTGAAAGATCCATATCGTTTGACATAACAGTTCTTTCAGGATTTATCTCAATCAAAATTGCACCATTTTGTTTTGCGTATAAAGGTAACATATTTGCAGGTGAAACAGCTAAAGATGTTCCAGCTATAACCATCACATCGCATAAACTTGCCTCATTGATTGCATTTTGCCAAATATCTTGTGATAGTTGCTCACCAAACCAAACAACATCAGGCCTGAGAATACTTCCACACTTACATTTAGGTGGAAACGATTCAAAATTCTCAGTTATACTATCAGAAAAATCACAAACTGTACATTTGATTCTAATTATGCTGCCATGTAGTTCCAAAACATTCGTGCATCCTGAGCGCTGATGTAGACCATCAATATTCTGTGTCAATACTACTACATGTTTAAATTCCTCCATACTAGAAATTGCAAAATGCCCTTCGTTTGGTTTTGCGGCTAGGATGTTTTTTCTTCTGTCATCATACCACTCCCAAACCAGCTTCGGATTATCATAAAATGCATCTATTGTAGCAAGTTTCATAGGATCATACTTCCGCCAGTAACCATCATTTCCTCTGAAAGTTGGTATACCACTTTCCTGAGAAATTCCTGCTCCAGTTACAAAAACTATCTTTTTAGAATCTCTTAATTTCTGAATAACGGTGTCAAACATTTTCATTCACCTTATGTTAGAGAGCTCACGTACTGTTATAAGAGATAAACACACGAGAGCGATATATGGAACTGATTAATGAGTTTGATCTTAAAAAGATTGAGCAGTCTACCGTTGATCATCTTTCAAAACTAGATTTACAAAAACTGATCAATGAATCACGGGATAAACAAGAAAAAATTATGTTTATTGAGGGACCGCCAACACTTAACGGTGAACCACATGCAGGTCACCTTAGAGGTCGTGTATTCAAGGATTTGTGGTATAGATTTAATACCCTAAACTCAAAAAATGTTATTTTTAATGCAGGCTGGGATACACAAGGTCTACCTGTAGAATTACAAGCTGAAAAGGAGCTTGGAATTACAAATGGTAAAAGTGAAATTCAAACTCCACAACAAATTGAGAGCCTTGTTACTGAGTGCAAGAAAATCGTATCAAAATTTCATAAGAAATGGGTTGATGCTGATAAAAAACTAGGAATATCATTCAACCAAGATAATGCATATTGGACATACAAAGATGAATACATTGAAAGAGAATGGCAGTTACTAAAACGTGCTCATGAAAATGACATTCTTACAGAAGGGTATAGAGTTGTTGCATACTGCCCAAGCTGCCAAACTTCTCTAAGTCATTCTGAGGTCAATCAAGGTTATGAAATGATCCAGGATCCTTCTTTGTATTACAAGGTAAAACTACGAGACGAAGATGCATATTCAGTTGTTTGGACCACTATGCCCTTTACACTGGTAACAGATGCAATGATTGGATTTAATCCTGATGAGGAATATGCTTACATCTCAGTCAATAACGAGACTTGGGTTGTTGGAAAAATTAGTCTTGAAGCATATATGAAAGAAATCAAGGAAGTAGATTATAAAATACTGAAAATAGTTAGTGGTTCTGAATTTGAGGGTAAAAAATACATTCATCCTCTACTTGACATCATACCAGGTTTAGAAAAACTATCAAAGCAGGAGAACTATCACATTTCGATTTCTGAAAAGTTTGTTGATGTTAACGCTGGTACAGGAATTGTACATCTATCACCGGCAAATGGTGAGGATGACTATAATATTGGAATGAAGCGAAAAATTGAGATTTTTTCTCCTATTAATGACGAGGTAAAATTTACGGAAGATGCGGGCAAATATACAGGACTGTTTGTAAGAGATGCCGATGAAAAAATTGTCGAAGACATCAAAGAAAAAAATGCTTTGGTGAAAATCGGTAAGATTAAACACAAATATCCATTATGCTGGCGTTCTAAGCACAAATTGATTTGGCTTGCAAGAAGAGAATATTTTTACATGCTCGATAAGCTTGGTAATAAAGCAATTGATGCTGCGCAAAAAGTTGAATATTTCTTTGATCAGCCAAAAAATAGATTTCTAGAAATTATAAAAGAGAAACATCCTTGGTGCATATCAAGAGAAAGATTCTGGGGCTGCCCACTCCCAATCTGGAAGTGTACTGAATGTGAAAATATAGAAAGACTATTTTCAAGAAAAGAGATTGTTAAGGCAGCAGATAATCTACCTGATGGGTCTGACTTTGAATTACATAGACCATGGATAGACATGATTTCTATAAAATGTAAAAAATGCAATGCGACAATGCAACGAGAAGAATTTGTATTGGATACGTGGCATAATAGTGGTGCTGCCCCTTTTGCATCATTGAATGATGATGAATATAAAAAAACAATTCCGGCACCATTCTTTACAGAGGGCATTGATCAAACACGTGGTTGGGCATACACACTTTTAATTGAAAATGTAATTCTCAACAATAAAGGAATTTCACCGTACAAATCATTTCTGTTCCAGGGACATGTTCTTGACGAAAAAGGAAGTAAAATGAGTAAGAGTACAGGAAATGTTCTAGATGCATCCGAACTGCTGAATAAATATTCTGTTGATCTCATTAGATTTTATTTTATGTGGAAATCAAGTCCAATTGAAACACTGAATTTTAGTACAACGGAATTAATGTCAAGACCATACCAAATACTCAGCACACTTTTTCATATACACTTATACTTTAAGCAGAATAGCGAATATGATAAGTTTGACATCAAGAAATCAACTATTGACTGGGCAGAAAAGAAGAAACTTCTTATTCATGCAGATACATGGTTACAATCAAAGCTTCAAAAAACAATTGAACTATGTACGGAATCAAACAAAAATTGTAAGTTTCACGAATCAGCAAAAGCTATTGAAGATTTCCTAATTAATTCACTGAGTCAAATATACATTCCAATTACAAAATCAGAACTATGGGATGATGAAGAATCTAAACAAAATAGAAGATTTGCTATCTATGCAATCCTAGCTGATGCGTTGAAGAAATTAGATGTTTTAATACATCCGTTCTCACCGTTTACAAGTGAATATTTGTATCTAGCAATATTTGGTAATAAAAAATCAATACTGTTGGAATCATGGCCAAAATCTTCATCCTCTTTAGTTAATGAATCCGTGGAAAAGTCGTTTGACCTGATGAACGAAACTGTATCTATTTGCGCGGCTGCAAGAATGAAAGCAAAATTGAAAAGAAGATGGCCGCTAAATCAAGCAATAATCTGCGTTGAAAAAGAGCAAAGTCGGATAATAGAGATGTCTTCTACAGAATTACAATCTCAATTAAATGTAGAAAATTTCAAAATTATTGAACTTGAAAATCATGTAGGCATATCAGAATTGCTTGAAATGAAAAGGAAAGGCGTACCGGTTACACCAAAAATAGACCTTGAGCGTAAGGCAATTGGTCCTAAGGCAAAACAGGACATGAGTAAACTGATAGAAATTTTTGCAAAAACAGATCCCGAGATGATAATCCAAAGTTTGGACAAAAGTGGCTCATTTACATTTGATGTTGGAAGTAACAAGATTTCTCTGGATACTGATGATTTCATAATAGATTTTGATGTTCAAGAAGGATTTGCTTTCTCTAAGAGGAATAATCTGATAGGAATTATCTCTACTACGAGGAACGAAGAATTGATGGCAAAAGGCTTGTTGAAGGATCTCGCGAGAAGACTACAATCCCTAAGAAAAGAACGAGGTTATAATCCAACTGACATGTTAAGTACAGCCTCAGTATTAGATCTTGACCAAGAATCTATAGAGATGCTGAAAAATAAAACTGATGAACTTGCATTCTTGGTTAGGGTCAAACAGGTCAATTTTACCCAAACATGTAAGAAATACAAGAGTGATGATATTGATGGTCAGAAAATTAGGATTTCGGTGGAATAAGCTGCTTTTATTTGAACAATCATCATAAATACAAAAAAAGTATAATCTAAGTATATGGTAAAGCAAATCAGCCTTGATACCTGGTCTCTTCAGCACCTAACTGAACTTTTAAAAAAAGGCTCAGAAATAGTCGAAAAAACAAACACACCTATCGTTCTTTATCGCCAAACTGTAGAAGAAGAAGAAGACTCATACGAGGAAATAGTTTGTACGTTAACAAAGAATTACATTATTGAGCAATTAGTTACCTCTGGTGGAATGCTCGTACCCACATTTAACCAGCAGATTATATTCACATTAGAAGAATTTCCTGATAGATTATCGAGAAAAAGTAAGGAGTTATTCTTAGAAACGGTTAATATTTTAGAAAAAAAAATAAAGTGACAAAAGTCACTGCTACGATTATAAACTTCCAAATATGATAAATTTTGTGAGATTATTAGAATATCAGGCTAAAGAATTATTCAAAGAGTATGATATTAGAGTACCACAAGGTATCGTATCTACAGATATTGATAATGCTAGAAAAAATGCTAAAAAAATTGAATACCCGTTCATGATAAAGGCACAAGTCCCCGTGGGAGGACGTGGAAAAGCTGGGGGAATCCAAAAGTGTCATAATGAAGATGAGTTTGAATTAAAATGCCCACAGATTTTGAATATGACAATCAAAGGCGAAAAAACCCGAGCTGTACTGCTTGAAAAAATGTCTGACTATAAAAAGGAAATCTACCTATCATTGTTTCTTAATCGTAGTAAAAGATGCTATACTGTAATATCTTCTGCGGATGGTGGTGTTGAAATAGAATCTGTGAAGGATCAGGTGATACGAGAAGTTGGTTTGGGTAATGTATCAAAAAAGGTCGCTGAGGATATTGCAAAAGAAATTGGCCTTGAGGGAAAAACTATTACTAACTTTGTTGATATTTTACAAAAATTATCAAAATTAACTATTGAAAAAGAGGCAGAACTAACGGAAATTAATCCACTTGTTATCCTTAATGATGATTCGTTATTAGCTCTTGATGGTAAGATCATGACTGACGATAATTCTAATTTTAGGCATAAAGAACTGATGAAATATAAAGAAAAAACAGAGCTTGAAAAAAAAGCGGAGGAAAGTGGATTTTCCCTAGTAGAACTAGATGGTAACATTGCAGTTGTTGGAAACGGTGCAGGACTTGTAATGTCAACTCTAGACATGTTGATTGATAATGGTGGAAAGGCAGCTTGCTTTCTAGATGTAGGTGGTACAGCGACCACAGAATCAGTTTATGAGGCATTAACACTAATTAGCAAGATGAAAAAGGTGAAGGGGATATTAGTAAATTTGTATGGAGGTATTGTTAAAACAACTACTGTTGCATCTGCAATTCTGAAAGCCTATGATGATAAGATTTTAGTTTTACCCGTCTTTGCGAGATTAATGGGATCAGAATCAGAAAAATCTAAAGAGATGTTGAAGGATAACAAGACTCGCTTATCTAATTCAGTTGAAGAGGCTATCAACATGGTTGTTATGGAGGTTAACAAATGAATAATATTTTTGATATTTTAAGGGGAACAAAAAACTCACAAGGTGATTATCAAAAACAATCAGTAATAGTCCAAGGAATCACAGGAAAATTTGGTTCACTACATACAAAATTGATGATGGAATATGGAACTAATATAATTGCAGGTGTGACGCCTGGGAAAGGAGGTCAAAAATTTGAAAACTCAGTTCCAATTTATGAAACGGTCAAAGAAGCAGTTGATGTAACTGGTGCAAAAATTTCAATCATGTTTGTTCCAGCTAAATTCTTTTTAGATGCGGCAAAAGACGCATTAGAAGCTGGAATAGAATTACTTGTAGCTATTCCAGAGCATGTACCAATCCGAGATACAATGGAGGTAATTGAAATTGCAAAACAAAAAAATGCGATTGTCATAGGACCAAACACGCCAGGAGTTATGATACCAGAACTAATTAAGATTGGAATTATGCCTGCATCACCGTTTAAACACGGTAACATTGTAGTTTTATCAAAAAGTGGAACACTACTTTATGAAATTTCTAATAATCTTTCAAATTCAGGATTTGGACAATGTATAACAATTGGCATAGGTGGTGATCCAGTAAATGGTACTAGACTAGTAGATGCATTTGATATGGTAAAAGACTATCCAGATCTCAAGGGTATTGTAATCGTTGGTGAGATTGGTGGAGATGCAGAAGAAGTTTTGTCCCAACGTATAATCGATGAAAATTTCAAAATACCAGTTGTTGCATATGTGGCGGGTAGAAAGGCACCAAAAGAAAAAAAAATGGGGCATGCAGGAGCAATTGTTATGGGTAATTACGGCTCTGCCGAATCTAAAATAAGCATGTTTTCAAAGGCCAACATTCCTGTAGCCAAAAAGCCAAGAGATGTTTCCGTTTTATTAGCAGGAAAGCTAGAAAAAAAATAGTTTTATAGAGAGTTTTTGTGAGAAAACAATGACAATCGCGGATCCTGAAAAAAAGCAAATTGCACAAAAAGCACGACTTCATATTAAGATCTGTTTCACTTGTGGAGCAAGAAACCCCTTAAGCGCAACAAGATGCAGAAAATGTCACAACAGATATCTTAGGCTGAAAAATAGAACTCTTGGCATAAAGAAAACATGATTATCTTAGTTTGATTGTAACTTCTTCACCATTATCTATAGGCACAGTAACTGACTGAACATTAGGATTACTCCTAACATAAGATAAATAGTCCTCCATCATCTTGTTGAACCTTTCTGGGAATAATATGTTGTCAGCGCCAATTATCCCGCCCTTCCTTACTAATGGTAAACACAAATAATTTTCGCTGAACTCTTCTTTTATCTCATGCAAAATTTTTACAGCCTCACCATCCCTAATTTTGATTAGTGAGTCCACACCAGCCTCCTGGAAGTTCTGTCTTGCACTATCAATCTTGAATTTCTCCCTGTCAATTGTTATAATTTGACTATCATATTGTGCGTTTGACATTACTGCATCGGCAAACCATAGCCCAGAATAGCCTACAGACATACCTATTTCAAGAATTTTTTTGGCATTCATGGATTTTAGCAGAATGTTGTAAAACATCCCAATGTTTTTTGATATACAGTTCAGTCTCTTCTCGCTAGGAACTTCGTCTCGGTGGGTATTCTCATAATCAATATCCTTTTCTAATCTTGATAATACATTCTGGATTTTTTCATTTATCATTATTCTTTAAATTACTAGGTACATGATATATAATGTTGATAGAATCGGCGAAAAATCTTGTACCTAAATTTTTTGATGAAACAGGGGCAACATATGATGGCGTTGTTTCGTATGGCACATTAGGCAAAGACAAGTATTGGAAGAGAAAGATATTGGAGCAAATTTCCAATGGAAATTCATTCTTGGATCTAGCATGTGGGACTGGCATTCTTACCAGGGAGAAGAATTCAAACTTGATTCAAAATTTGATTGCATTACCGCATCTTATCTACCAAAATACTGTGATCCTGAAATACTTGTAAAAAATTGTGTAAACCATCTCAAGCCTGATGGAAAAATCATTTTCCATGATTTCGTATATCCCAAAAATTTGGCTGTTAGAGGATTATGGAATTTCTTTCTTACCTTCTTGCAATTTGTGGGATATTTTATTCCAAGTTGGAAGGATGCGCTAATAGGGCTACCAAAGCTGATTCGAAGTACCAAATGGTTACAAAATTATTCCGATGTAATGAAGAAAATTGGATTGAATGTCAGTAATCAATATCTCACATACGGCGCATCTGCCATCTTAACTGGTAAAAAATAATTCTCATTCGTTTCTTAAAATTTAACCGAAAATCTTTATGACCAAAATAAAATGTGTGCCAAGCAAAACACCTATTGTAAGAAGTTTTAGAATTGTTTCACATCTTTTAATTTCTGACTGATTTCCGTTGTTGCGTTTTAGTTGCTTGTATTTCCTTGAAGTAGTTATCAGAACATAAGTTATGATTGAAGAAACGCCACAAAGCATTATTGCTTCCAGCGATATTGAATTTGTCTGAATTGCAGATCCGGCAAAAACAGGTAATATGGCCCAAGATATTATTGTTGACGAGTTATTGTGAAACTTCCCCCCAAACAGTTCTAAATTATAAGCAAACAGAAAGAATCCCTCCGCAATTCCTATCGCGAATAGTAAAGGTGAATCCAAGAAAGCATAATACATGCCAATTGTAAATGCAATTCCCAGCACAATCATCGACACAATCCAGAGTTTCCTCTTTGGCAAATTACCCCATGGTTTTGTCTTTCCACCAACTGCATCCAGTAGGTGAGCTGAAACCCCAAGTGCAAGAAAATAAATCACACAAATTGCAATAAGGCGTTCCGTTTCAAAAGAACCAGAAAGTGAACCCCATGCAGCAAAGCAGGTAACAATACTAGTGTATGGTAAAAATAGTAAGCCTATAGTCACTCGAAAATTCCTTGAGCCGAATTTTGGAACAAACCACTCAGACGTCCTATCCTGAAGCATGTAGACTATACAGCAAAGTATGTTTTTAACTTAGTTTTGTTGGAAAACTGATACACTATGAAACGTTATAAAAAATTTATAAAAAAAGGTGTCAATGAGCAGATTTCAAAAATCCCATTTCATAATTATGCTCCAATAAAGCGCCTTTCTATGCTAAGCAAAAAACGCTTCCCAAGTTCGAATACCCATATCGCAGTCCATTTTGTCAATGGTAACCATAAAAAAATGTCAGAATACAGTATGTTACACAAACATAATGTAGATGAAATTAATCTTATTATTTCTGAAAACTCAAATTTGAAATACGAAATTCAACTTGATGATGAAGTATACAAAATATCGTCACCCTCAACGATTTTCATACCAAAGGGAGTAAAGCATAAAGCAAAATTTCTATCTGGTAAAGGAATTTTTGTATGCATAATTTTATCTGGGAAATACACTTCTTCAAAATAAATAGTTAATATTATTTGCCAAAGACTTTCCCTAACGATGATAATCTTGCTTCAAAACTACTAGTTTTTGACTGTTTTTTATTATCCCTATTGGCAAGATATTCATAAGTAATGTCCTTTCCACCATTACTGATCATATCAGCGTGTTTCAGATCACGGATTTTGATTCTATCATTATTATCAAGTTGTATAGTTGCATCATCACTTATATCAAAACCAGAACCCTGATCATAAAATCTAATTTTCCCACCAGATTTTAGAAAAAACTCAGTGTCGTATGTCACTTTGGTTCCATAAACTAGTATATTCTTTCCTGTTACTTTGACATTATCAGATAAATTGAGAACGATTACAGTATCAGCATTGAGTTTTACAGTACCAATTATACTCCCAGCCATAAGTTTACCATGAATGGCAGTAAGTGAAGTAAAGTGTTCCCTAGTAACAGACATGCCAACCCTACCCTGTGGATCCTGCACAAGCATTTTTTTTCCACGCACATTACCAACTTCGATATCACCATTATCTACTGTAATCTTTGCACCACCATCAATATTGTAATTATTTTTTAATGAATCAATTAACTTAAAACTCCCACTGGTAACATGAATGTGCGTTTTATGTTTTTCATAAGGGCTGAAATATGGGTTTGTTATACTTCCCCACATCATTATCGTGTTATTGTATCTAAGATGGCCAGCCCAAAATTTACCTTTTATTGTCAATGTTTTAGTTGGTTTTCTTTCAAATTCTATTTTACCTAATTCATTCGAACCAAATAATCTCATGCCACAAGTATCAGTACGATTAAGGGCCTCAGCCCATTCTTGCGCAGATTTCATTTCTTTCGCGATATCTTGAGACAGAAGAATATTTTTTCTACGTTCGTCTTCATCTAAATCTCCTGAATAGACTTTAGATTTTTCTCTGCTTTCTTCAAGTGTATCAGGATATTTTTTACCAATCTGTAGATCTTCATATGCCTGTTTAATTTTTTTAAATTGTTCATCATCACCACCCCTATCTACATGAAACTTTAGAACCAAATTTCGATATGCCTGACGTATTTCTTTTTTAGTTGCCCCATCATGTATTTTTAGAATATCGTAATTATTTTCAACCATATGCTATCTATAACTAATAATTTTTTATCCCTTAATAGTTAACTAACTCAAAAATCCTTTTTATCTAGGATTTTAATAATCACATATGGTAAAAGCAAAAAAGCCTCATGTTGTGGGCCTTGAAATTTTGAAAAAAAATGGAATTGACGTAAATAAACTTATCAAAGAATTAGTGGCTAACGCGTCTGTTGAATTCACTGCTTTCTACTACTTTACATTATTACGGGCAAATTGCACAGGTATGGATGGTGAAGGAATTAAGGGCATTATTGAAGATGCAAGACTAGAAGATCTTAGTCATTTTGAATCGTGTATTGAAAGAATCTATCAGCTTGGTGGCTCTCTACCGAAAGATGCTACTAACTTCATCAAGATGTCTGGTTGTGAGTTTCTACAGCTGCCACCAAATCCTACTAACCTAAAAGCAATTTTAGAAAAATGCCTTAAAGCTGAACAAGGTGCAATTGTGAATTGGAATAGAACTTGTAAAATGACAATGGGAAAAGATCCAGCTACTTATGATATTGCAAAGGATATACTTGCTGAAGAGATTGAACATGAATCATGGTTTCTGGAGCTGTTATATTCAAGACCATCTGGTCATATGAGAAGAAAATATTCAGGAGAAAGACCACACACGCATAAACATTCTAGGTCTCTTGATTCTCTATAGATCTATGATTTTGTTTAATTGTTTAACGTGTTTTTTATATCAATTTCTATATTAGATACATTACGCTTTTGCCCATCTTTAGATATTAATGAATCAGATGAAATACGAATATCACCAATTTCAAATCCAACTTGATCCATTCTTTTTACAATCATCTGTGAAATATCAATGGCCTGAGTAATACGTCTACCACGTGCCTTTATTGTAACAATAGGCAAAGAGCCTAACTGTGTCAGCGTTGCAGTTACATAAACCATGATTGGTTTTGTCCCTACAAAAATAATATTACGGTTTTCAGTCTGTTCCTTATTTTCAGTAGATTTTGATTCAACTACTGGCTCTGATTCAACTACTGGCTCTGATTCAACTACTGGCACTGATTCATCATTTTTTTTATTTTCCGTATTCATTTATGATATTTGTATAAATAAAAGATTAATGTGTTTTGTTTATTCCTTAGGCCTTAAAATTATCATAGTTTCTTTAAATTCTCTTTTTGTATGTAGTCCTCAAGAATTTTTTCAATGTCGTCATTTTTTGATTCCTTTACTTTTAAAACAATCTCTTCCTCCTCAATTTCATAACAATTTAAGATTTCATTTTGATCTTTGTATACAAGCATAACCTTGTTTTGAAATATGCAATAGTATAATTTATCAACTAACATCTGTTCAGTTTTAATCTTTATACCTTCTTTTTCAGCTGATACAGGATATGACATTATTTTGATTATACTTTATAATATTTAGATAATTGCGTTAGCGATATGATAATATCTCTTCTCGTTTATTCAATTTATTGCCATATAGGATTATTCTGCATATTGATTTTGATTATTTTTATGCGCAATGTGAAGAGGTACGAACACCTGATCTCAAGACTAAACCTGTAATTGTTTGTATGTTCTCAGATAGAGGTGAGGATAGCGGTGCAATTGCTACAGCTAACTATAGGGCAAGAGAATTTGGGATTAAATCCGGTATGCCAATCCGATTTGCAAAACAGAAACTCAAGAATAAACTAGATTCTGTGTTTTTAGCTGCTGATTTTGAATATTACTCGTATATGTCTGAGAAGTCCATGAACATAATCAAGGAATTTGCCGATGTGTTTGAATATGTAGGAAGGGATGAGGCGTATCTTGATATAACAAAAAAAGCTGATACTGATTTTACAAAAGCAAGTCATATTGCCCAACAGATCAAAAATACTATTAGAGAAAAAACAATGCTTACATGTTCTATTGGCATATCGCCTAACAAGATATTATCAAAAATTGCATCTGCATACAAAAAGCCAGATGGCTTAACTATCGTAAGACCAAATAATATTTCCACATTTATAGAAACTTTGAGTATTAGAGATATTCCTGGTATAGGTAAAAAAACAGAGGAAAAATTATCTCAACAAGGAATTGAAACCATTTCAAAAGTAAAAGAACTAGATGTTTTTGGATTAGTCAAAATATTTGGTCGAAAAACTGGAACTTACATATTCAATGCAGTTAGAGGTATAGATGAAGAACCTGTAACTCAAAGAGCGCCTACTGTTCAAATTAGTAAAATTTCTACACTAAAAAAAGATTCAGATGATTATGATTTTTTGGAGAAAAATTTAGTTGAATTATGTAATGAACTACATACTATAATACTAAAAGAAAACAAGATGTTCAAATCTGTTGGAATACAATTAACCTTGACAGATCTTTCTAACAAAACAAAATCAAGAATGCTAAAAAATCATACCTCTGGTTTAGATGATATAATAAAAAATTCAAAACAATTATTGCTAGAAGCACTTGGGAATCAGTCACTAAAGGTGAGAAGACTTGGTGTCAAAGTGTCTGAATTATCAGATTTAGAGGGTCAAAGTGATATAACAAGTTATTTTTGAAGTGACGCCTCTTTCTTCTTGAGTCTATTTGTTTCAATTGCAGTTACAACAAGCAGAAATACAAACAGCCACGGGAGAAACATAATTTCGCCGGCAATTGAATGATATTCTTCAAATTCAATCGGATTTGTTGAAACTTTTAATGCAAATACTGATAATGAGAATATCCTAATCAGGTTGATAATTATGGTACCTAATATTCCCAGACAAAAATACAAAACCTTTCTGTTCCTTTGAATGTTCATCTTTAGCAAAAATGCCATCATTACAAGTGAGTAAATGATTATACTATGTACACCAGCCGATGGCCAAAACACCTGGAGAACAAAACGACCGTGATCCCCATTCAAGAACATTATATTATCTCTAGCAGTTGCTATACCAAGTTCAAGTACATTAACTAACCAAACATTTGTTTGTACTAAATGTGGAACAAAATATTGCAAGGGACCAAGAGTATCAAATGGGAAGAAAGTATCAAGATATAAGATTATTGCACTTCCTGCAAGAAAAATAGGACCAGCAGGAACAATTCTGATCCATTTTTTACCAAACATAATCACTGCAGCTGAAATCACAAAAATTGTAATTACTATAAAATCCCACAACCATGTCCAAGAGTAAATACAGCCTTGTGGATTTTCCACCGAGCAACCTACTACATTGAAGGCGGGCGCTGCGTTAACTATGTAATCACGTAATCCAAAGTCTAACGATACAAAGTAAATGATTGCAGAAATCACTAACGGGATACAAAAAATAAGACGGCTTTTTGGAACTACAAATTTTATCCCTATTAACTCTGCTACAATGAATGCAAGTCCAAACAAAAATCCGCCCCTGCCCTGATTCCAACTCATACTAAATGTATCAGAATACGCAACCAGCACAAATAGAATTGGGCTGGCAATTAATAGTACAGCAAGAATTGTGTTTCTGTGCATCACTGTAAAGCTAAAAAAGTTCAATAAATACGCTATACAAAGCCCTAACTGTTTTCTTAATTTTCTTCTATTTTAAAAAAATTCAGATATAGATTTCTGCTTTAGCATATGGAGTAATATACCTCTAGAAAGCCATTCAGATTTGCTTATACTCATCTTTTTTGACGCAAAACTTACTCCATCATCAAAATTTTGTGCAATATACGGCTTTTTTTTCATTGCTGCACGTATTCCTTCCCGAATCTGCCAAACGCCAACTGGAACTGCATACTCTGGTCTAATTTCACGTAATACAAGAACAGATGCTTGAATCTTTTTTTTCATGAGATACTCTACCACACCAAGTCTTGCTGCAAAATACGCGCCTGCAATTGCGGGAGGGTGATCAAGTCCTCTTGCATCTTCACAATCAGAACCAAATCCAACACTATTCCCCATATTCCATGCCTCCTGCATCTCAAAAAGCCAACGGTGAGGAAATAAGACGACTGAAAATATATTTCCTAAGTGGCTATGTGAAAAAACACGGCAAGAATCAATCAAATCAAATTCTAGAATTTCTGATACAAGCGATTTTGAAATAATGTCATCAGTAGCTGTTATGCTCCATTTTGTTGGAACGAGTTTTCTTTTTTTACCAAGCATTCCCACACTAAAACACTTTTGAATTTTTGAAATATCAATACCTTTATTGTATAAATTTAGTACTGCTTCTCCTGCTTTTAGATCATGATCATAGTAAACACGCTCGATTGATTTTTCAGTACTATTGCTAGAAAATCTAGCTGATTTTATTTCACCAACGGGTCCAAATGGTGCACTTTCTCCATCAATGGTTGTCACAGGTACAGTAGCTTTATAGAACTCTAGATCAGAATCAATCGACCGTGAAGACATTGTAATTTCGTGAAGGTTTTCAATAAATCGACCTTGTGTATTTTGTACGGGCATTTTTTGAATTCCTCTTACTAGACTTAATCTAAAATTTACAACGTCTTCTAGACTTTTTCCTAACCATTTCTCTGGATTATCAAGCAAAGTTGTATCGCCATGAATTGGTGGCACCATTGGACCCACACCAACTTTGGGATACCCATAAGAACCAACAAAGACAGATGGAGGGCTAGAACCGCTAAGAGAATCTGATGTGAAAAGGTTTCCGTATTTTGAAAGATATTCCTGCCATCTACTTTCAATTGTCTTTCTTACTTCATAACTAGAGATATCTGACGTAATCCGCATAATAATACTATAAAATATTTCTTCAAATTATCTTCTTTGTAAGAAAAATATTGACATAATCTAGATACAGAATAAAATACAACAAACATGTATCAATAATAAATGGGTATTATTATAACAAATTTGCATGATTATAGTGGATTGTCGTGATGTAGAGCCAATACTTCATGAATTGGCTATATACGTTTCAGATCAGGTTGCTGCAATACCAGTAATAAAACTACATCAGTTTGTATTGGACTCTATTACTGATGATGAGTCTGTTAATCAGGCTCAAGTTATTACATCAATTAAGGAATTTTTAGAATCAATAGGAGAACAACGAAACTTTGCTGTTATCTCAAATGGTGATAATGTTCTAATCAAATCGATTTTTGGTAAAAAGATCACACGTGTGGCAAAATCTACTGGTGAAATGTTTACATGTACACATTGTGGTCATGTCACCAGATATGAAGTTGAACACAATAACCATGTTAAAATTCACTATTTATAGCCAAAAATAAGCCATTTTCAAAAATATCATCCGATTAGACTGTTTATATTCATAAAATCACTGATAGCAATATGCACAAAACAAGAGTTTCACAATCTAATCACATTTGTGATAAATGTGGCGCATCATTTTTTACCCAAGATGGTCTTAAAACGCATTTTCAAAGGCAACACGGTATTTACTGTGAAACATGTCCTCTTGACGCTGCAGTTCAGAAAATTACGTCTGTTTTTAAACAAAAAAAATAACAAAATAACTACTTGCATAGCTTTTTTAATTCTCGTATAAAACCAAATATAAAATGAACAAAAGATTTGCGGTTATCATTGCGTTTGTTGTTTTAGTTGCAGTTGTTGCTGTTGCATATTCATCATACTATTCTACACTACTTGAAATGCAACAGTATAGACCAAACATAGCCCAACAAGCTGGACCGGTAGATCTGTCGAATGGATCTCCTATACTTGGTAAATCAAGTGCACCAATCACAATAGTAGAATTTGGTGATTATCAGTGTGAAGGTTGCTATCACTGGTTCCATAACACACGAGCTGAATTAATTGATAACTATGTCGAAACAGGGAAAGCAAAGCTAGTCTTTCTAGATGTACCATTTTTGGGACGTGATTCACCCAAAGCGGCACATGCATCTTACTGTGCAGAGGATCAAGGAAAATACTGGGAATATCATACAACCCTTTACAACTTTCAAGAAGGGGTTGATGATGGTTGGGCTGGTCAAGATAGACTTAGTTCATTTGCATATAATTTAGGACTTGATGTGGAACAATTTGACGACTGCATGGGTTCAGAAAAGTATGCAAAACGTATAATGGCTAATTACGATCAGGGTGGAAATCTAGGAGTACAAGCAACGCCATCGTTCGTACTGATTTCTCCTGATGGATTATTCAAAAAAATTCAGGGAGCACAACCATATTCTGTATTTGTAAAAATAATAGAACAGATGTCCTAATTGAAAAATCTTAAGCTTGTATTTTCAAGTTACCAATATCTCATTCTTGCAACAATAGTTTTTGTTAGTATGCTGTTACCTATTTCCATACTATCCGAATTTATTTTCGTTGAACCGTTCTTCATATTTAGTATTACAGAGCATAATGCATTTAGCTTTGTGTTGGTACTTAGCGTTTCTATAATGTCAGCAATTGTCATTCCAATGAATATCTACAGAATCAAAGCATTACAAAAAAGTACGTCCAAAATTGGTGGAAGTTTACTTGGCTCCATCATTGGAGCATCAGCTGGAATCTGTAGCTGCGGACCAATTGGGTTTTCCATAATCTCAACATTTGGAACTGTAGCTGGAACCGCAACCTCATTTTTAACAAACTACGAAATACCACTTCGTTTATGTTCTATTGGATTATTGTGTCTTGTCTACTATACCACAACAAGATCGATTTCCTCGGAATGCAGAGCTCTCTAACAACAACAATTCTATAAGAAAAAACTAGAAGATCATACTGATCTCGTACAATGATTTATTCAATATAACAAAATAGACAAATTTTGATAACCTCATATCCTATTCAATAGTTTTTTCATCACTTTCTAGATAATGTCAAAAATCTATATTCCAATTAGACCTAGCAAAAGAAATTCTGACATTGATGAGCTTGAAGAAGACGAAGAATAGGTCCATTTACAAACTACTGGATATCAGTCATTAGATTTTTTACCACATGAATAATCACTGCTGATTATACTTAAACGGACAGAACACATTATTCTGCCATGGGATTATTTGGAAAATCCAAAGAAGAGAAAATCGCAGAATTCAAAGAAAAACAATCCATGCTAAATGGTAAAGAACTTAAAAAACTTCTAAAGTTGTTTAAAGAGAATCGAGATGAAGTAGAAAAGCGTACTGGCAAAAGACCTGACATAGATGACACAACAAAACTATTCATGCAAAAAATTCTAAACGTCTGGTTATCTGAGGGGAAAGATATTGATGACAAAAAGTTCTGGAATGCAGTTGACTATAACAAACAGTTCGATTATCCAGTTGAATATTACGAAAGACGAAGATAACCGGATGTCAAAAATGATGTAATATTTGAAAAAATGAGCATATTTGGTAAAACTTTAGTTGTATTAGCTAGCTGATTTTTGTACTTTGTTAGATATCTATCTTTTATGGTTATAAGGGAATTAGTAGAAGACAATACTTTTCTTAACGCCAATTATAGAAAACCTTGCCCTATTTGTAAAAAACACATAAGGGAACATAGTAAGGAAGACTACAAGAATTGCATGAAAGTGCTAAGTGATAAGATTAAGGCATTACCGAAAGCTTCCGTAGAATCGCAAAAAGTTGAATGTTATCTTTGCGTAAAGGGTGCACCACATCATCATGATAAACCGTCAGCTTGCTACCTATGCCTAAAAAATGGAAAGACACTTTATTTTTCTGATACTGAAAAATACAAAAAACATCTAAAAACTGAACATTTCTTATAGTTATTGTAAAAATGATCAATGAATCGGACGGGATGGAAGATATTACAAGCTATATTGATGCGACTATCGCTGAAATAGATGAACATACTGTAAATATGGAAGAGCTGTTCAAAATGGACAAATGGGGTAAGGATAAGGAACTATATGAAATTATTATCAACTCGTACGAGCGTCACAGAAATACACTGAAAAGGATTCAAAAAATGGTAGTGGGAGACAAGGTTGAAAGTGGTCTCTATACGCTTAGTGCAAAATCAGAAATGGATATGATTAAAAAAAGGGTTGATGCCTTGAAAAACATAATGTCTAATTCAATTGCCACTGAATTATTGCAAAAGTGGGTTAGTACAGTAAAAGATGGAGACCCAAAGCAGGTTACTAATCTTTATCATGATGATGGAATACTGTTGGGAACATTTTCCAATAAGGAAAGAGTTGGTCATAAATTGATATTTGAGTATTTTGAAAATTTACTAAAATCTCCAGTTGAGGTACATATCATATCAGAAAACCCTCATGCTTTTGGGTCTGCAGCTGTAAATTCTGGCCATTACAACTTTATGACAAACAACAAGACAATTAATGCAAGGTTCTCATTTGTATATAACAAAGATAATGGCGCATGGAAAATCGTATCACATCATTCTTCAGTAATGCCTGAGTCTAGTTAGGATTACAGAAAATACAAAATTTTGAGCCTGCCTATATAGTAATCATAGATCGCATCTATATACTAGAACTGTATAATAATATCAAGCGTGTTGAGGGTAACGCCGGGCAAATTCTAGATTGAGCGCCCAAGAACAAACCCTATAAAGCCATGGGGGCAGTTTCTTTCGCTGCCTTCAAATTGGCAGTTTTCTTCTAATAACATTCATGTATTCTAGTGCTTTTCATCTTTAAGATGCTAAATAGTCGTATTATTCTGTTCTTTGTCTTTATGGGAATCTTTTCAGCATCGTTTACAATTGGCTCTGAGGTTCAAGTTTCTGAAGAGGAGAGTGCCATTTTTCTAGAGGAGTTCGAGACCTTGATTGAGGGAATAGATGCTGTTGGTATATTTGTTCATAACACATCACTATCTTTACCAATGTTTATCCCAGGATTTGGCATTGCTTGGGGTGCATTCTCAGCATTTTCCACTGGTATGGCATTTTCAGTACTGAAAGGCGCTTATCCAGCATTGGAAAATATTCCGGCACTAACTATCATATTCATGTCCCCGTTTGGATTGATGGAAATTGCGGCATATTCGATAGCCATGTCTCGCAGCTATATACTGGTACACAAAATTATTAAAAAAATACCAATTCGACCAGACATACGTGTTACTGGAATTGAGATTGGAATTCTACTAGGATTGCTTTTGGCTGGTGGCTTCCTCGAGTTTTATTTGATTGAAAATGCCCCAGCTTCAGAAATTCCCTAAATTTAGTATTTACTCAAGACGCTTTTGTCCCATGTAAGGGACTCCAACATCCATTATTGTGACTAGAAATAGTTAAAGTTTGATCGGTTTTATTAGAAATAGTAAAACACATTATAGAATGGGGTCGAGTGTGTAAATATGGCTAAAGAAAGAAGGGCTAAAACTGTCGAGTTGTTTTTTGCTTAACCTGACAATATTGACAATTCTGGCTCACAAAATAACTCTAGTAATATGAATTGCTGGTTATATTATGAAT